>JAABUN010000040.1_pt1 | contig 274587 bp, 266 predicted proteins | sample 5559311 | NCBI WGS metagenome assembly JAABUN01 (sample SAMN10711877, study PRJNA513370) | rock metagenome | isolation source: Antarctica rocks | place: Antarctica: Victoria Land, Siegfried Peak sud | reverse complement strand
ACGCAGGGGTCCCTCTCGTCGTCGCAGCCTTGAGCAGCCGTGACGATGGCGGGGCCCCTGCCTCGCGCGGTGGACCCCCAGCCCTACCTCAACTCAACCCCCGCTCCCCACCCCAACGCGAAGAGCCCCTTTGACCGCTCCAGAATGTGGGAGGAGGCGGAGCGCGGGGGGCCATGGAAGCCCGTACATCTGGACGGGAGGACGTCCCCCGGTGTCTCGATGGGCAGGGGACGTCACCTGCGCCGTCGACGGAGCCCGGGTCAGCCGCTCCGTCCATGCACCGCGATCAGATGGTCGGTGCAACCAAGGTCGTGGGTCGTCGTCAGCTTGGGTAGTCAGCCCCTGAAAGACCGACCGCCACGAGGATCTCATTGGCGGTGATCGGTAGCGGTTCGCCTGCCATCGTCCGGTCGACACCGCGTTCCCCGTTGAGCCGGCCCCCGGTACGGATGTCCGTCGACGGCCTGACCCCCACCGGGTAGCGATAGTGGATGCTGAAGACGGTGGCCGGTCGGGAGCCGGGCTGGATGACCAGCAGGTCCGGCGATCGCCAGAGGAGCGTCGCCCAACCCTTCGAACCGTTCGCTCGTATCACCACGATGGGCGCCCTCTCGGCGTAGGTCAGTGCGGTCCACGCCGGCAGGAGAGGTTCAGGGACGGCCCTGGGCAGGTCAATGACTCGCCCGGTGGCAGTCGCGGCGATCCCACGTTCTGCCAGAGCGACGACGGCGTCCGCGATGGGGTCGTCGTTCACGAGGCGGTCGCAAAGATCTAGGACGTGCTCGGGCTCGCTGGCATGGGGGAACCACCCGTCGAGACCTTCGGCGTAGGTGGCGACCCGTTCCATCGTGGCGCCTACCAACAAGTGACCGACTCGGGTAACGGTCCGGTCGAAGCGAGTGTGGGTCAGCGTGCGTTCACCGTCGCCGAGGACTGACCGCACCGTTGAAAGACCGAGCGCGGCGAGGCTTCCGGCAGCGTCCTCGTAACCGGCTTCTGAGACGTCGCTGTTGAGGTTCGCCACGCCGTCGAGGATGAGATCGGCCCACGAGTGGTCACTGCGGTCCCACGCTCCGCCGGCTACGAGCACGAGCGCCAGGCGGAGCGCGAGGAGTCGTTCGTGTGGGTCCGGGTCGGACCAACGATGAATGAGGTTGTCCGCCACAGCCCTGTACCGCTTGCGGGTATCGACCGGGGCTCGGTGCAGGGATGGGACGAGGGGGTTCGGATCGGTCTCGTCGCCGGCCTCCTCTGGCTCGTCGTCGTCGAGTCCTCCGACTTCCGCGTCGTCGAGCGCTTCGTCGTCCCAGTCAACCTCGGTCAAGAGGCCAGAGCTGCCGGCCACCATGGGAATGCCAAGGCTGAAGGCGAGCGTCGTCGCGCCCACCCTGCCTTGGCACCGCTCGAGGTACTCCTCCCAGTCCCCCACGGCGAACGAGGCTCCGGTCGGTCCGGGAGCTCTCGGGCCGGCCGGGGCGAGGCGGCCGTGCTCGGTTCGCAGCTCGGCCAGGATGCGCCAGAACTGCTCCGCAGCCCTGGGATCGGTGAGGACTTGGTCGAGGTCCGGCGGACGACGTCCCGATGTCGGGGTACCGCGGGTCCGTAGGACGCGAAGCGGGTCGATGACGAAGGCGACGGTTGAGAACGTCCCGTCCTCGAGCCGGAGACGGAGACGGCTTCCTCCGCCGAGATCTTCCGCGAGAAGGGCGCTCGTGTCGCCAACGTTGAGTTTGGGGCCCGACCGCCACTCATCGGGGGAGGCGCCTTGGCCGGAGGTCTGGACGACCGCTGGTTGGCGGAGCGGTCGGGCAAGTCGGACATCGACGATGCCGCCCTTCCGGACAGCCGAGAGGATCACGGTCGACGGGCGCGACGCCTCGTGCCGTGAGACGTAGGGCAGCCCGACCATGGTCTCGGACGGCTGCTCGACCCCTAGCGGGAGAAGTGCAATCGCGACCTGCGCGAGGACGGCGACCTCGACGTTGCCGCCCCCGGTCGTGGACTTGAGCATCGCGGCGCGCGAGAGATTCGGGCTGCCGGTGAGCGCCCAGAACGCGCCGTCTCTCGTCCACTCGATGAGTTTGCCGTGCCGATAGGGGCTGTCGGCCAGCATGAGGATGCGACCTCGGCCCTCGAGTTGTCGCGCCACGGCGGGACCGTCGATGCGGGTCAGCGAGGGCTGCACGGCGACCGTGATCGTGGTCGGCTCTAGTCGTTCGATCAGGGCGCGGAGGGCTTCTGCGCCGGGGTCGTGAAAGGGTGCGTACACGCTGAGGTGATCGACAGGGCCGACTGGGAGCTGCTCCAGAATCGGCTGGTGTAGCGAGTGAAGGAACCTGGTCTCGTCGTCTTCATCCGCGAAGCCGTCGAGGAGGTTCGCCGTTCGAGCGAGTGCCTCAGCCACTCCCTCGGTGAGGTCCACGTCGTTAGGGAGCGCGCGAAGCCAGAGAGCAACGCCGGTGGCAACAGCAGACGGTGAGCCGGGTTGGGCATGGTGAATGCTCCACAGCTCGTCGTTGCCTTGCCATCCGGCGACCGACAGGTTGCCGGACCCGATGGCGATCGTGGCCTGCTCGGGGCCCGCGATGACCAGCATCTTCGGGTGGAAGGCACCGGAGCACCAGGCGAGTCCTGGGAGGTAGGCGGTACCGGCTCGACGGACGGCGTAGAGGTCGTGGTGCGCCACCCGAGCGTCAGCAATCACGGTGATCCGTGCGCCGCTCTCTTGGATCAGTCCGAGTGCGGCGCGTTCGAAGAACGCAAGATCGTGATTGAAGGTGAAGAGCAGCACCTCTTCGGCTGACGGATCGGTGCTGCGCGCGTGTCGTAACAACACGCCCAGCGGGGCCAGTACCTCAGAGGTCATGTGCCTGCCACGTCGAGCAGCTCATCTCCCATGGCGGTGACTGACCAGCCAGCTCGGTCTCGGTCAAGCACGCCCAGCGCGGCGAGGATGCCGGCGAGCTGGTCGAGGCGAAGGCCGACGTTGCCCGAACCTTCGTCGCCGATCTTGTAGAGGAAGTCGCCTCGTTCGTGAACCCGTGTCGGCAGCCAGATACGGCCGTCTTTGCCGACACGCATCTTCCGCATGGCGATGCGTTGCGACCGATCGAGGAGAAGCGTGACGAGTTCGTCGGCGACATCCGGCATCGCCATCCCCGTGCGGTCCTCCAACCAACGGTCCATCCACAACGGGCTGAGCACGGTCGGTCGGGCTTCGGCCCCGACGAGTGCAGCGCGGGCGTGTCCGGTGAGCTCTCTGGTTCGCTGCGCTCCGAGGGCCAGGAGTGCTAGGCACTCGGTCGGCACCTCGAGCCCTTCGCCTCGCTTCAGGTCCTCCGCTTGCGCCGGGTCGCCAAGGGGGTCAACCGTTGGCGGGAGATCGTCGAGGAAGTCAGCGAGGGTGCCTCCGGGGAGCGCCGCCACCATGGCCGCGATGATCTCGGTCGGAGTCGTGTGGCCGTTGATCTGCCGTACGAGCCAGGCCCAAAGGCGACGCCAGGCGCCGACCGAGTCATGACGGAACAGCGTGCCGCGCCAGGCTTCGGCCTCGGGAGTTGACGCCGCCACGGGGTCGGTTTGCAAGCCAGCGCCGTAGGCGACGAGATCCCGAAAGCTGGAGGTGATGCTCGGGCCAGGAGCGACCGTCGCCGCTCTGGCCAGCAGTCGGATCGTGCCGCGGCGGGTGAGGTCGACTTTGGACTCGTCGTCAACGGCGACGGCGCAGAGAAGTCGCGCCAACCATGCTCCGTCCGGAGCGCTGCTCGAGACACCGATGGCGAGCGCCTCGGCCGAGGTCAATTCAGGCATCGTCACTGTGTCCTGGGAAGCGAGCTCAAAGAGCCCGGGGAATCCCTCCCGGAGCGCGTTGGCGTCCAGGCGGGATCCCGGTTCCAAGGATGTGCCGGCCAGTATGCGGAGTGTTAGCTCGCTGCCGACGTACGGACCAAGGAAGCCCCAGCGGGGCATGGCATAACCAGATTTGGGGGTTGATAGTCCGGCGACGTCCAGGGCCCCATCCGCGCCAAGGCGGGGCTTGACCTTGTCGTGTCCGTGAGCGAAGCCGGCGGTCGCGTTCGGGTGGACGACCGAGGCCCCAGCTACCACGACCTCGCAGCGGCGCAGGAGGTCAGACGTCGCTTCTCGATCGAGGCCACGACGGTCCGCTTCGAGGGCGACGAGACCATGAAGTGCGTAGTAGCGGGCGTTGATCGTGACCGTCGTGGCGCCCGGCACGAGCTTGGCGGTCATGTTCAGGAGGTGGGCTTCGACCGACAGAGGGAACCGTCCGGCGCGTACGTCGAGGTGATGCGGCGCCCAAGCCGGTCCCTCTATGAGGTCAGTCATCCTGAGCTTCAAGCTACTGCCCCGTCAGGCAACGTTCGCATGGTCGCGTGACTCCGAGGGGGCGTTGGAGGGCGGTCCGCCCAACCCTCGGTCGCCGAGCGATAGGCGACACCTGCCGCTCGCCTGCCGATGTCCGCGTCTCTCCTGCAGTGGTAGGGCGCGTTCTCGAGCGCTTGATCGGTGCGCCTCAATCGGCGCAACCGGGATGCTCGGGTGCGGTGTCCTCGAAAAGACCGGCCGTGTCGAAGAAGTCGTTGACCGGTGCAATGGGAGGCCGAATCCGGCGAGGACTACATCGTCGGATGGGATCGGTTCCGTGATGGACGTGGGCGCGTTGGCCGTCGTGGTCAAAGATCATGATGAGTTCGGCCGGGCCGTCGATGGCCGCGAAGGCGTGTGGCGTCATGGTGGCGAATTCGGCGGCCTCGCCGGTCTCGACGGTCTCGACGGTGATCTCACGTTCGCCGACAAGCGCACCCGGCCCGCGATGACGAAAAACCAGTCGTGACCGTGGTGGACCCGCCGCTCCGCCGTCCTGCGGGTCGGTTCGAGTCGCATCTTGACCGCGATCGTGCTGCCGGTTGGTCGGCTCAGCATTCAGACTGTGCTCGCCGGAGCTGTTCGGCGTCGCGCGGATGACGACGTCGTCGTCGCTGCGTACGTCGCCACATCGGTTGCACATCGCGTGCTCCCGCCCGGTGAGGAGCTTCCGGACGAACTTCGCATCGGCCACTTGATGGGCGTGACGGACGTCCTCATCGAGGTCGACCCCGAAATCCAGGGGGCCGACCTGCGGTTCGCCGCACTCGGGTTCGTCCGTACGGCTCGGCGCCTGATGGACGGGACCGCCTACGTCCCCGCCGACGAGTGATCAAGGATCTTTTCGAGCCGAAGGACCTCAGACGGCGTTCGCGAGATCTGCGGTGCGACATCACCGTCAGCGGAAGCTCCGGCCCTTCTACTGGGGCACGGGAGGCCGTTGACCGGGCCGGCTATCCCCGACCAGCGATCCCCTGGTCGGGGCGGGCGGACTACGCGAAGTCTCTCCAGTGCCCTGTTGCCTCGCTAGCGGATGTCATCAGGTCGAAGCGTTCGGCCGGTCGTCCGAAGGACGTCGTGGCGCTGCCCTCGCTCGAGGCCCGCCTGCGAGAGCACGGCGCATGACGCTCATCGACTCAGCCGAAGCGTTGCAGTCAACGCGCTACTCAGGCCCCCGCCACCAATGGAAAGGCCCGGAACCGTTGAGGTTCCGGGCCTCTCTCGTTACCGATGGGGGAGGGCGTCTACCGGGTCGATCTACCGGCTCTCTCGAGTGCGGGCCTGCGACCTGCGGCTCCTCGCGCCGTTGGCCGGTAGACGTCTACCGGCTCGCGGCGTCGATGAGGGCGGCGAACTCGGTGGCGGCTGCGGCGCTCATACCGGGCAGGAGGTGCTGGTAGGTGTGCATGGTGAACGCGGGGTGTGCGTGTCCGAGCCGTTCGCTTACGACCTTGAATTGGCACACCAGCCATGACCAGCAGCGATGCGTGCGTGTGGCGCAGGTCGTGGAACCGGATGTGCGGCACCGAAGGCTTGCGCCGCAAGGTCCGGTCGAAGAGCTGGCTGAGGGACTCGGGGTTGGCGAACCGCCCGGCTGTGTTGAGGAACATCCAGTCGTCAGGCCCGTCGCGGTAGAGCCGGCGGCGCCAGTTGGCGAGCACGTTCACGGTCTTGGCGTCGAGGTCGAGGCAGCGCGTGCTGGCGCGGGTCTTGACGTCGAACTGACGGGCCTGCCGGCGACGTTCTGGATCGTGCGGGTGATCGACAGGCGGTCGTTGGCCAGGTCGAGGTCGGACCACTTGAGGGCCGGCGACCTCACCGCGGCGCATGCCGGTGAACGCGGTGAGGTGGAGCGCCGGGTAGAGGCGGAGCCGGTGGGCGGCGGCGAGGAAGGCTGCGAGCTCCCGGGCCGTCCAGGCGCGAGCGACCTTGGTCGTCGCTCGGCGATGGCGGGCGTCGGCCGCAAGCGCGATGTTCGTCTCGAGCAGCTGTCGGCGCACGGCCAGCCCAAGCGACGAACGGATCACGACATAGACGTCGTTGATCGTCTTGGGGCCAGTCCGCTGCCGCTTCGTCCACCCCTGGTCGACAGGTCGGCGTAGAGCGCGTCGGGGTGGTCAGGCCGAAGGCGTCGCAGCGGGATGTCACCGAGGGCCGGTTGGATGTAGTGGTCGACGTACCAGGAGTACCGCACGGAGGTCGTGGCCCGGAGGTGGCGACGCTTGAGTGGGAGCCAGGTCGAGGTGAGGAAGTCGCCGTAGCGGACCGGGCCGCCGCGAGAGGGCGCGGCGCTGACGTGGTCGGCGTCGAGGCGGGCGGCAATCGCCTCTGCTTCGTCTCGGTCGTGGCCGATTGGATGCCAACGTCGACGTTCCTTGCCGGTGATCGGGTCGAGGCCGTCGTAGGCGACGGCGTAGAAGCGGTCCTTGCGCTGCACGATGTAGGTCATGGCACGAGCGTGACGACTTCGACGCAAACCCGAAGAGCGGCCTCGCGTACGCTGCGCCGGCCAGTTCCCCGAGCCGACCCACCGATCCCTCGTGCAGGACGGGTCAAGCAGGATCTGGCGAGGGCGTGTGATCAACGGTTCCCGATCGGGGAGCTGGTCGAGGTGCTCCGGCCGAGGCTGGTCCTGTTCACCAGCGTCGACGCCTACGACGCGGTCCTGCCGTCGGTTCCCGTCGCGGTCCGCGCCGTGTGCTTCCACGAGTACTACGTGAACCTCACCCGGCTGCTCAGAACCGCCGGCGGCGATCTACCGAAGAAGACTCCGCACCACGACTGGGTGAAGGAGTTCGTGCAGCCGAAGGGACCTCTGAGGCACGGACGGCCACGGGTCCTCGTGGAAAGGAGGCTTTCAGCAGGGCCGGGCCGCCATGACGAGCGCGAGGCGGGATGCCAGCTGCGGATGAGCGTGGCGGAGGAGTGCTCAGCTCACGGGGCCGGTCTCGAGGTTGCGTTCGTGGTCGAGCCGCTGGTGGGATGCATCCCAGGAGACAAGCTCATCGGTTCGGCCGTCCTGTGCCTCCCCGCCTGGTGTGGCCTCCGCACCCGGCGGGGTGGCGGCGGTGGGCTCCGCGGCGGCCACCCCGAGGTTGACGACCTCCGGAGCGGGTGTGTCGGGTGTCTCGGGTCCCAGGGGCGCGATGTCTGCGCGCTCGTCGTCCTCGAGCAGATCCTTGGGCGGGGCCGAGGTGTCGATCCCCGCCTCCTCGGCCGCGGTGCGCCCACTCGAGGGGAGCTGCGGGGCCTTGGGCGTCCACGGGCGGAGCTGTTGGATGACCGCCCCGTAGAACCCGTCGACTGAGGCGAGCACGCTGTCGATGAAGCCGCCACGGCCAGTGCCGCGCTTGGTGCCGAGCGGGGAGCTGGCGGCGATCCGGAAGCGGCTGAGTTCACGCCTGGGGTCGTCGATGAGCAAGCTCGGCGTCTCCCGGACCGCACGGAGCAGGTCGCTGCGCGACGACCTCGACCCGGAGCTGAACGCGTCGACCCTGAGCCCTTCTGGGGCGTCGCCGAGCTGGCGGAGGAGCCAGTTGACCCGGGTCGCCGGGCGCCCGTCCTTGGGTGCGTCGATGTCGGCGGAGACGGTCACTCACCCGGCGCGCAGGTCGGCGACGATGTCGACGGGGGCGGCTGCGTCGGGGATGCGCAACGTGCCAGTCAGGGTGGCGTTGGCGACGAGGGACTGGGTCTGGGCGGCGAAGCGCAGGGTCGGGTCGACCAGCTCCTTGCGGGAGAGCTGCACCTGGACGTCGGCGCCGAGCTCGCGGCCGAGGCGCAGCGCGGCGAAGCGCAGGAGCTGCTCCCAGCGGGAGATGACCTCGGCAAGGCCTTTGTCGCTGGTTCGCAGGGTGCCGGTGGCGACCGCTTCGCGGATGGTGACCCACGATGCGCCCATGTCGGAGAAGTCGAGGGCTCCGGACTTGGGGTGCTCCAGGTAGCGGATGAGTTCGCCGAGGATCCACGCCTGGTCCGGGTCGGACACCCCGCGGTGGACTCGTTGCTGGACTGCGACGGTGAGCACCTCGGCCCACGACAGGTGGTGGAGGGCGACCTTGCGGAGCTTGCGGCGGTCGACGTCGAGGGGGTGCACTCCGGGGGCTGGGGCCATCTCGTTGGAGATGGTGAGGACGACGTCGAAGCCGTTCTCGCGGGCGACGTCGAGGTGGGACTCGACTTGTGCCTTCTCGAGCTCTGCGCCGCCGGTCTTCACCTCGACGAGCGCAGTCCAAGTCCGCCCGGCCCGGCTCGCCTGCAAGGCGCCGTCGGGGTAGATGGTGCTTCGTCCTGGCCGTTGATGCCGCTGGTGGGGATGAGCCGTGCCTGCTGCCAGTTGTCCTCAGCCACCGGGTCCGCTCCCTGTTCGCTCGTCTGACGGAGCTTTGCGCTTGTAGACACGGTCAGGTGCTGGTGACGAGGTGCAGCTTCTTGGTCGGCAGCCACTGGCTGGTGAGGTAGGTGCCAAAGGTGGTTGGGGCGGCGGTTCCCCATCACCCCCAGCTGGCTGTGACACGAGCCCGAGCTCGGGTACTGGGAGCCCATGAGCGACGAGTCCGACGTCATCGTGTTCGTCGGAGGACCGGCCGGTGAGAACGCGGCCGGGAGGTGCGCCAAGGGCGGCCTGCGGGTGGCCTCACCGAAGGGGAGTTGATCGGCGGCGAATGCTCCTACTGGGGCTGCTCCCGAGCAAGACCCTCATACGCCCCGGTGACGTGCTGGCCGCCGCACGCCGGGTTCTGGGCGCGGCCGAGGCCGTGACCGGCTCGGTGGATGCCACCGCCGCCTTCACCCAGCGGGACTCCATGGTCAGCAACTGGAGCGACGCGGGCCAGGAGGAGTGGCAGCACGACGAGGGCATCGAACTGATCCGGGGTCGGGGCAGGCTCACCGGAGAGCGCCGGATCGACGTCGACACCGACGGCGCGGGCGACGCGACGCGTTCGCTCACCGCTGTGCGGGCTGTGGTGATCGCCACCGGGACGAGCCCGGCCGTGCCGCCCATCGAAGGGTTGTCCGAGGCGGCACCCTGGGACAATCGGGATGTGACTGCGGCCAAGGAGCTGCCTCGTCGCCTGCTGGTCCTGGGGGGCGGGGCTATCGGAGCGGAGATGGCGCAGGCGTTCAAGCGCCTCGGGTGCGAGGAGGTCACCCTCGTCGAGGGCCGCGATCGTCTCCTGGCGAACGAGGAGCCCTTCGCGGGGGACGAGCTGCGGGCCGCCTTCGAGGAGGAGGGCATCACCGTGATCACCGGGGCGAAGGTCACCGCCGTGCACCGCGACAAGACCGACGGGCCGGTGACGACCAGCCTCGACGACGGCCGGGAGCTGGCGGCCGACGAGATCCTCGTCGCCGTCGGCCGCCGTTCGAACACGACCGACATCGGGCTCGACACGGTCGGCCTCGGGGACCTTGCCGGCCATTTCCTCGCGGTCGACGAACGCCTGCGGGTGCGCGGGATCGACGGCTCCTGGCTGTACGCCGTGGGTGACTGCAACGGTCTCGCCCTCCTCACCCACATGGGCAAGCACCAGGCTCGGCAGTGTGGCGACGTGATCCTGGGCAAGGACGCCACCGATGTGGCCGACGACGGCATCGTTCCCCGGGTCACCTTCACCGATCCCCAGGGCGTGCGCGGTGGGGCTCACCGAGCACCAGGCTCGGGAGGAGGGGATCAACGTTCGGGTGCTGACCTGCGGCACCGGCGACGTGGCCGGCGCCTCGACCATGGGCACCGGCGTCTCCGGCACCAGCCAGCTGGTGGTGGACGAGGCCCGCCGGCTCGTGGTGGGCGCCACCTTCACCGGGCCCGGCGTCCAGGAGCTGCTGCACTGGCCACCCGTGGCCATCGCCGGACGGGTCCCGTCGAACGCCTCTGGCACGCTGTCCCAGCCTTTCCCACCGTGAGCGAGGTCTGGTTGCGCCTGCTCGAGGCCTACGGGCTGTAGCCCCCACACGCCCCCCGAGACAGCGAAGGGATGACCCCCCGATGCCTGACGTTCTTCTTCTCGGGCCGATCCACCGGGCCGGGCGTCAAGCTTGTGCTCTTCGGCGGTTTCGCCCTGATGGTGGTCGTGGCCGGACTGGCGTTCTCTCGACTGGGACGGTCGATGAGACTGGAGGACGTCCTCGTCCGCCTCCAGGACACGACGGCCGAGATCCGGGTGCGCTTCGCCGTCCTCCTGCTGGTGGCCTTCGTGGCTCTGGCCGAACGGCTCGGGTTGGAGACGATCCTCGGGGCCTTCCTGGCGGGAGCCATCCTCAACCTGGTCGATCGCGACAGCCTCTCCACCCACCCGAACTTCCACCTCAAGCTCGAGGCCATCGGTTACGGGTTCGTCATACCGGTGTTCTTCGTGACCAGCGGACTCCGATTCGACCTCGACGCGCTGATCGAGAGCCCTTCCGCCTTCGCTCGGGTCCCGCTGTTCATGGCCGTTCTGCTCGTCGTCCGAGGCCTACCCGCCGGCGTCTATGCCCGCACGATCGGACGCAGGGCAGCGGTGGCGGCCGGCCTGCTCCAAGCCACGTCCTTGCCGTTCCTGGTCACGGCCACGGAGATCGGCGTGTCGCTCGGTCGCATCACGGCGGTGACCGGGGCGGCCCTGGTCTCGGCCGGCTTGTTGTCGGTGATCGTGTTCCCGATCGTCTCGCTGGGGCTGCTCCGGGGCGCCACCGCCGGTACGCCCGGGCCTGCTCCCGAACCCGGGCCCTTGACCGCCAACGTGATGTGATGCGCAGGCGGTTGCGTAACGGCCGGGCCTGTCGGCCGACAGCACAAGTGGCGACATCGACGTTGAGGAGCTGGCAGTGAAAGGTCTCGAGGGCAAGACAGCGATCGTCACGGGCGGAAGCTCCGGGATCGGCCAGGCGATCGCTATCCGGTTGGGGCACGAGCGGGTCAACGTGGCCGTCATCTACGTGGGCCGGCCCGAGGGGGCTGAAGCGACGAAGGACGCCATCGACCAGGGCGTGGAGATCTGCATGAAGCAGGTGGAGGCGGCGGGAGCGAGGGCACTCCTCGTGGAGGCCGACGTCTCGAAGGAGGACGAGGTCGAGGCCATGTTCGCCCGGGTGACGGCCGACCTCGGCCCCGTCGACTTCCTCGTCAACAACGCCGGCATCCAGATCGCCCAGGCGTCCCACGAACTCGATCCCGAGGCCTTCGACCGAGTTCTCAGCGTGAACCTCCGCGGCTCGTTCCTGTGCGCCCAGCAGCAGATCCGCCGACTGGTGGCCGAGGACCGCCCGGGCGCCATGGTCAACGTGTCGTCGGTCCACCAGCTCATCCCGAAGCCGCAGTTCCTCGGGTACTCGGTCAGCAAGGGCGGCATGCAGAACCTGACCCGCACGCTGGCCCTGGAGTACGCGGGCCGGAACATCCGGGTCAACGCGATCGGCCCCGGCGCAACCATCACCCCCATCAACCGGTCCTGGGTCGACGACCCCGAGAAGCGGGAGATGGTGACCAGCCACATCCCGATGGGGCGCCCCGGCGAGGCCGAGGAGATGGCGTCGGCGGCCGCCTTCCTCCTGTCCGACGAGGCCGCCTACATCACCGGCCAGACCCTCTTCGTCGACGGAGGGCTCACCCTCTTCGCCGACTTCCGCGGCACTTGGTCCTCGGAGTGAGGAGGGCCGACCTGTCGAACCCGTGTTGCCGATGCACCCCAAGGAGACTGCGCCGTCATGAGCACACTGCCCATTGCCGACTACGCCCTCATCTCGAATTGCCGATCAGCCGCCCTCGTCAGCCGGGGCGGTTCGATCGACTGGCTCTGCTTCCCCCGCTTCGACGGTCCGTCGGTGTTCGCCCGCCTGCTCGACGAGAAGGGCGGTCACTGGTCGATCCGGCCCGTTGGCGATGCCGAGATCACCCGCCGATACGTCGAGGACACCATGCTGCTCGAGACCACCTTCACGACCCCGACCGGTGCGATGACCCTCGTCGACGCGCTCGCCGTCGGCCGCAACGAGAGGGGACACGAGTTGGGGGCAGGGGCGCCGTCGGTTGTGCTCCGCCGCGTTCGCGGGATCGAGGGCGAGGTCCACGTCGAGCTCGAGTATGCACCCCGGCCCGAGTACGGCCTCATCGCCCCGCTGCTCCATCAGGTCGACGGTGGGATCCTGGCCCGGGGTGGGGCCGACGTGCTCGCCCTGTCCGCACCGATGTCCATCGAGGTCGACGACGTCGTTGGCCGGGCCCGCTTCACGGTAGGTGCCGATGAAACCGTGGCCTTCGCTCTCCACCACCGGTCGACCTCGCAGGAGACCCCGGAGTTCTGGTCGCAGGACGAGATCGTGGCCCGCCTCGACGACACCGCTCTCGGTTGGCACACCTGGTCGGACCTGCACCAGAACTACGAGGGTCCCTGGCGCGACCTGGTCCACCAGAGCGGCCGGGTGCTCTACGCGCTCACCTTCTACCCGACCGGGGCCATCTGTGCCGCACCGACGACGTCGCTGCCGGAGACCCAGGGCGGCACCCGGAACTGGGACTACCGCTACGCCTGGGTCCGCGACGCCAGCTTCACCCTCCAGGCCCTCTGGGTGGCGGCTTGCCCGGACGAGGCCGACAAGTTCTTCGACTACCTGACCGGGGCGGCGGCGACCCAGGTCCGTGGAGGGGCCGACCTGCAGATCATGTTCGGCCTGGGCGGCGAGCACGATCTGACCGAACGCGAGCTCCCTCATCTCAGTGGCTGGCGCAACAGCGCGCCCGTCCGGGTCGGGAACGGGGCGTGGAACCAGCGCCAGCTCGACGTGTACGGCGAGCTGCTCAACTCCGCCTTCCGGCTCCCGGAGCAGGTCGAGCGCCTGGGCCCGGTCACCTGCACGTTCCTGGCCGACCTGGCCGACGTGGCGGGGGCCCGCTGGCAGGAGCAGGACCAAGGCATCTGGGAGGTCCGCGGGGAGCCGCGTGACTTCGTGTACTCCAAGGTCATGTGCTGGGTGGCACTCGACCGGGCTATCGCCATGGCCGACGTCCTCGGTGCCAGAGATCGGGTCGCCCGCTGGGAGAGCACCCGCTCCGAGATCGCCGACGCCATCCTCACCAAGGGCTGGAACGACGAGGCCAAGGCGTTCACCCAGACCTTCGGCTCGGAGGACCTCGACGCATCGAACCTCATGCTGTCGATCGTCGGCTTCCTCCCCCCCGACGACCCCCGCATGCTGGCCACCATCGCGGCCACGGCCGAGCGTCTCACCGACGACCGGGGGCTGGTCTACCGATACCTGGCCCACGACGGGCTCGAGGGTGAGGAGGGAACGTTCCTGCTGTGCACGTTCTGGCTGGCTCAGGCGCAGGCGCTGGCCGGTCAGCTCGGCGATGCTCGCCAGACCTTCAACCGGGCCATCGCCTTCGTGAACGACGTGGGGTTGCTGGCCGAGGAGGTGGACCCGGCCAGCGGCGAGCTGCTCGGCAACTTCCCCCAGGCCTTCAGCCACATCGGCCTCGTCAACGCCGCCTGGGCCATCTCCCAGGCAGAGGAAGGCCAGTAGGTCCGAGTCGGGCGCGGGGCCTTCAAGTTCTTCGGGCGGTCGAGCGCAACACTGCGGCCCGGTGAGCCGCAACGGGGCGAGGCCGGGCGAGCCAAGCTGCTGTCCCTGCAGAAGTGTGCCCTCTACCGGGTAGAGGCCCGGCGATCGGAGCATCCTTCGAGGGTGTCGGCGAAGGTGTGAGCTTCGGCGTCCGCGGGCCACCGGGGTCAGCCAAGGACTGGCCTGGCGTCGGCAGGAGCGTCGGGTGCGATGAGTCGCGTGCGGATGTCGACATCGGCGGTGAGGGTGCGGTGGACCGGGCAGCGGTCGGTGATCGCCAGGAGGCTGCTGCGTTGCTGCTCGGTCAGCGGGCCGTGCAGCTCGATGGTGCGATCGATCGTCTCCATGAAGCCGGAGGAGGACTCGCAGTCGGCGCAGTCGTCGGCGTGGATCCGGTGGTGTAAAAGGCGGACCTCGACGTGTTCGAGCGGCCAGCGCTTGCGGTCGGCGTACATGCGAAGGGTCATCGACGTGCAGGTGCCGAGTCCCGCGAGCAAGAGTTCGTAGGGCGTGGGACCGGTGTCGTCGCTGACGCCGACCGGCTCGTCGGCGAGGAACCGGTGGCCAAGCGCATGCGCTCAAGGGCGGCAGCGGTGACGTCGGGGCGACTTGCGTACAGGCGCTAGCGGCGGATCTGGAGACCCGGGCCAGGGCGGGCTGACTGCCAGCTGGGGGTGCCTGCCCGGTGAAGTCCGCTCAGCTGCATGGTGTGCTGGTCAGCGTGCTCGGCCGGTCCCCGGCGTCGCCGAAGGACGTGGTGACCAGTAGTCAGGTCAGAAGGCAAGGCCGACGCCCCACGCGTCCGCTGCGCCGACCATGGCGTGGTCGTGGCTGCGGTGCCGTGGGCTCGGCACGGCGCCGGGCGCACCAGGGCATTGAACGATCAGGTCGCCTGGCTCGTCACCCACACCTCCAAGACCGCCGTCGTCGAGCTGAAATGCGTGGCGTGGCGGACCGTCGGCGCGATTGCCGGCCGGGTTGTCGACGACGATCCCGGCCCGGTGCCTCTTGATCTGCTTCACGGTGGAGGCGGAACGACAGAAGACTCACCTGCCATCCCTTCACCCACCGCACACCCGGGACTCCGGCCGCCAACCGCACGCGGAGGAGGTCTTAAGTCGAGCGAGAATCGACCGACAAGGTACCATGACCGTCTCTCCCCCCCTCGAGGTTGACCGGCGGGGGTGGGGTTCGATGCTCCTGGCCGACCCCCTGCCGGTCGCGGACGTGGAACGCCCGGCGGACCTCCTGGCCTTGCGGTCGTTCGCGTTCGATCGTCTGGGCGCCATCGCGGCGATCCTCGACGACACCGGGACGATCGTGGACACCAACGCCGGCTGGCGGCTGTTCACCCACCTCAACGACGGCGCCCCCGAACGCACCGGCCGAGGGGTCGACTATCTCGCCTCCTGCGATCGCGCCGCGGCGAACGGATCGAGCCACGCGAGCGACGCCGCCGCCGGGCTGCGTCAGATCCTGGCGGGCGAACGCGACCACTTCGACCTCGAATATCCCTGCCCGTCTCCGACCGAGGACCGATGGTTCATGCTGCAGGCCGCCTCTGCCCCCGTCGCTGACGGTGGTGGAGTCGTCCTGTTCCACGTCGACATCTCGGCTCGCAAGCTGCGGGAGATCGAGCTCACGACCCAGGCGGAGTACGACGACCTGACGGGCCTCCCGAACCGTCGCGCCGTTACGTCGTTCATCCAGCGGCACCTGACCTCGGTCGACGAACCTCTCTGGTTGCTGTTCGTCGACCTCGACGGCTTCAAGGCGGTGAACGACACCTACGGCCACCATGTCGGCGACGAGCTCCTGGTCAAGGTGGCGGCCCGGGCCCGCCGGACGGTGCGACAGGGCGACCTGCTGTGCCGCCTGTCGGGCGACGAGTTCGTGCTCGCCTGCCCCGGCATCGGGGACGACCGCGCGTCGGAGATCGCGACCCGACTCCGCGACGTGATGGCCGAGCCGTTCCAGGTCGGCGCGGCACAGGTTCGGATCGGCGCCTCGGTCGGCGTCGCGTCGAGCGATCCCACCTCGACGGTCGCGAGCCTTCTGAGCTCGGCCGACTCGGCGATGTACCTCGACAAGCGCACACACGTCGGCCGTCCGATCACCCCGTCGGACCAGCTCCCGCCCGAGCCGGCATTGCAGCCGACCGCTCGCCCTGGTCAGCGGTCGACCGGCCGCGCCTCGCTCCTGTCGGAGCTCCAGACAGCGAAGGCCACGTCGAATGCGATCGTCGCCCGCTCGCGCGACCTCGTCATGTTCTTCGAGGCGGACGGGACCATCGTGTGGGCGAGCCCCGCAGCCAGCGAGCTGCACGGGTGGCTGCCCGAGGATCTGGTGGGCCGGAGCGGCCTCGAGATGATCCACCCGGACGACCAGGAACGCGTCCTCCTCGACTTCCTGACGATCCCGAAACTGGGCGACCACGTCCACACCGAGTTCCGGATCCTCGACCGCGCCGGCAACGTCCGCTGGCTCGACGAGATCGCAACCAACATGATCGACGATCCGAACGTCGGGGTCATCGTCGGCAACCTCCGCGACGTCACCGACCGCAAGCACGCGGAGGAGTCCGTCCGCGTGCAGGCAGGCCTGCTCGCCGCGGTCGGCCAGCCGGTCATCGCGTCGGATCCGGAGGACAGGGTCATCTACTGGAACGAGGCCGCGGAATCGACCTACGGGTGGACCTCGGACGAAGCGCTCGGCACGAAGCTCGGCGAGCTGCTCCCCGTCGCCGACGGATGGGATGGAGCCGCTGATGCGATGCGCTCGCGCGTCCACGACGACCAGGCGTGGTCGGGTGAGTTCTGCTTGCAGGCGAAGGACGGCACGCGGATCCCGATCATGGCGACGACGACGCCGATGTTCGACGACCAGGGACAGCGGATCGCGACGATCGGCGTCTCGACCGACATCACCGATCGGCTCCGCGGCGAGGAAAGCGCAGCGCGCCTGGCCGCGATCGTCGAATCCTCGAGCGACGCCATCCTCTCGACGAGCCTCGACGGCATCATCACGACATGGAACGCAGGAGCCGAGCGCCTGTACGGCCGCTCCGCTGACGAGGTCATCGGCGAGCACATCCGGCTGGTGGTGACGCACGAGCACGACGAGGAGGCGCGCGGCGCGCTGGTGCGGGTCGCGCGGGGCGAAGCAATCGCGCCGTACGAGACCACGCATCGACGACGGGACGGCACCGAGTTCCATGCCCCCATCTCCCTGTCGCCGATCCGGAGCGCCGCGGGGTCGATCGTCGGTGTCGCCGCGGTCACTCGCGACGTCTCGGACCGGGTCGAGGTCCTCCGGCGCTGGGAGGACGATCGGCGACGACTGGCCGAAGCCCAACGGTCCGCCCACCTGGGGAGCCTGGAGTGGAACCGCCGCACCGGCGAGGCCACCTGGAGCGACGAGCTCTACGACATCCTCGGCCTCGACCACGACGTGGCACCCGGTGATGCTTCCTTCACGGCCCGGGTCCACCCCGACGACCTCGATGCCAGCACGGCAACCCTCCTCGAGGTCCTCGCCGGCACCTTCGGCGACGACCTGACCTATCGCATCGTCAGACCCGACGGCGAGGTCCGCTGGATCCGGACCCGGTACTCACCGGTCGACGGATGGCCCGACCTGGTGGGCTGCACCGTCTTCGACGTCACGGAACGTCGCGAGGCGTCCCTGGCACTCGAGCACCTCGCCGACAACGATCCGCTGACCGGCCTGCCGAACCGGCGGCTGCTGACCACGCGCCTCGACGCCACGCTCGCGGCGGTCGGCGAGGACGACCAGGTGGCGGTTGCGTTGCTTGGCCTCGACCAGTTTCAGAAGATCAACGACAGCCTCGGTCCGGCGGCCGGTGACACGATGCTCACGGCGGTGGCTCGACGACTCGAAGCCGCGCTGCTCCCCTCCGAGACCCTGGCCCGGTTCGGTGGCGACGAGTTCGCCGTCGTGGGCGCCGATGCAGCTCGCACCGCCGACGCCGAGGACCTCGTCCGTCGACTGCTCGCCGCGTTCGACGCTCCGTTCACGATCGGTGCACGCGAGTTCCACATGTCGGCGAGCATCGGAAGCATCCTGAGCAGACCCGACGACGACGCCGACACGCTCCTGCGCGACGTCGACGCTGCCGTGCATCGTGCCAAGGAGTCGGGTCGTGCACGTGCCGTCCACTTCGACGAGACGTTCCAGATCCGGAACCGGCGCCGGCTCGAGCTGGAGACGGAGCTGCGCGCAGCGCTCGACCGCGAGCAGCTCCACGTCGTCTACCAGCCCGTCGTCCGGCTTGCGGACCTCCGGACCGCAGGCTTCGAGGCGCTGCTCCGGTGGACCCACCCGGTCCTCGGCGTGATCTCGCCCGAGGAGTTCATGCCCATCGCCGAAGCCACGGGACTCATCGTGCCGATCGGCGACTGGGTCCTCCGACAGGCCGTCGATCAGGCCGCTGCGTGGCGACACGACGACCCGGCCAGCCCCATCTGGGTCGCGGTCAACCTCTCGGCACGGCAGCTCGAACGGCCGGAGCTCGTCGACGAGGTCATCGATGCCCTCGCAGGAAGCTCCATCCCCGTCGCGGCCCTCCACCTCGAGGTCACCGAGAGCATCCTCGTGGAGGACATCGAGCACTCGCTCCAGACGATCACGGCCCTCCACGACCTCGGCATCACGATCAGCATCGACGACTTCGGCACCGGATACTCCTCGCTCAGCTACCTCAAACGCCTCCCGATCGACACCCTCAAGATTGATCGATCGTTCGTCAACGGGCTCGGCACCGTGCCCGACGACACCTCCATCGTCCGGACCATCGTCAGCCTCGCCGACACCCTCGACCTCGAGGTCATCGCCGAAGGCGTCGAGGACGAGACCCAGCTCCGGGCCTTGAAGGAGCTGGCCTGCACCTACGGCCAGGGGTTCCTCTGGAGCGCAGGCATCGGACCCGACCAAGCGCTGCGCCGGATCACCGCCGAAGCAGGTCAAGCGCCGGCTGACGGAGGGGGGACTGTCGCAGGGTAGGGCGCTCGACGTGCGGATCGCGGGGCGTGGTCCTCGATGTTCCACCGCGTGGTCGAGGGCGGTACACGGGCGACCAGCGGCACCGGCGTGGTCGCGCCCACTTCAGCCACCGGTCGAGCAGGGCGAGGCCGTGGGCGCCCTTGAGGGCGAAACACCTGGCGAAGCTGCTCCTCGAGCAGGTGGGCACGGTAGAGACGATGGTCGGTGGCAGCGATCGACGCGAGCATTGCCTCGCCTACCGCCGCACAGCCGACCCTCTCAATCACACGCCCGCTGTCCTCGCGGCGCCCACGCCATCACCGATCCACCGGGGATCGATTCGCCCGAGGGTCCTGACCGATGGCTCGCCGCCCTCGACCGGGCTGCCGCGACGCATCGAGAGATGGAACGCCAGCGCAGCGCCGTGACGCGGAGCACGATCTTGGGATCTCCCTGTAACCGAGGCCGCGGGTGTGAACCAACGCAGCAGCCCTCCTGCTCGCCGCCCGATCGTCGCCGACTGGCTCCGGGCGGAAGCGGGGGCCGGGGAACACGTCCGTTGGCAGCCGCGCTTGCGGGTAGGCCGGCGGCGCTGACGAGTTCCGATCAATCAAACGTCGGCGCAACGCGGGCGAGCAGCTCGGCATCTGCTGAGAACCTAGTGAGGTGCTCGAGCGCCAGTCCTGCAGCGCGCGAACGATCACCGTTGGCGGCCTCCGCGTCCACTACGTCGACGAAGGGCCGAGAGATGCCGAGCCCTTCCTCCTCGTCCACGGCGAGCCGTCCTGGGGCTACCTGTACCGCCGGTGGATCCCGCGCCTGGTCGACGCGGGCTACCGCGTCGTCGTGCCTGACCACGTGGGGTTCGGGCGCAGCGACAAGGTCGTCGAGGACGAGTGGTACGTCATCGAGCGCCACGTCGAGGTGCAGCGGGCGCTGCTCGACGCGCTCGACCTGCGCCGGATCAACCTGTTCTGTCAGGACTGGGGCGGGCCGATCTCCCTGCGCAACGCCTGCGACGAACCCGACCGGTACACCCGGCTGTTCATCGGCAACACGTGGCTGCACCACGACGGCTTCGAGTACACCGACGCCCTGCGCACCTGGCGCTCGATGGCCACACTGAGAGAGCACCCGACGCATCGGTTCGACCCCGAACCGCACACGGTGTTCGTCGATGAACGCGATCACCACGGAAGTCGCGGGTCGAGCACCCGCGCGAAGAACGAGGAGGCCGCCAGCAGGATCTCGTCGGCCCGCTTCAGCTCCTTGACCTCCTGGCGCAGCGCCTTCTGCTCCGCCGCCTCGGTCGTCGTGACACCCGGCCGGCAGCCCGAGTCGATCTGACCTGCTTGCACCAGCCGCCCAACGTGTCCCGGTTGATCCCCAACCCCGGGGCCGATCCGGAGCACCGTTGGGTTCAACGACAGTGCAGGCTTTTGCTCCTGCGCCTCGAGAACGAGGCGGACCGCTCGCTCCCTCAGCTCGGCCGGGTGCTTCCTCGGTGCTGGCATCTGCCCACCCTCCGTGGGTCCAGAGCCTCCATCAACCCCGGGGCGCTTCCGTCGTTCGATTGCGGTCGCTACGGATCGACGTGGTCGTTTCGCTGATCGGTTGACGGCGGCTCGGCCAGATCGTCGACGAGGTAGCGGGCGACGACGACATCGGTGGAGGAGTGCGCCACGATGGACGCCGTGACCACCAGTGCGGCGAGGTGGAACAGCTCGTCGGCCCGCTCCACTCCGGACTCGAGGATCAGGAGGGCGTACACGACCGAGGCGAACCCCTTCGGCCCGAACCAGGCGGCGGCGGCCTGCTCCCGGCCTGAGAGGGGGCTGCCGATCAGTGCGATCGCCAGTGCGATCGGTCGGATGAGCACGAGGGCGACCACAGCGAAGCCGTAGCCGGCGATGGGGATCTCAGCGAAGAACGACGGCGAGATCAATGTGCCGAGCACGAGCAGGGCGGCCAGCTTCAACAGCTCCGCCACGTTCTCGCCGAACGCGTGGAACGAGGCGCGCACATCTGGTGCGATCGTCGCGATCGTGATGCCGGCAGCGAACGCGGCGAGGAACAGGTTGGCGTGGGTGAGCGAACCGAGCGCGAGCACGATGAGCCCGATGGCGACACCGTTGAGCGGCTGGTAGGCGAGTGAGGCTGAGAAGAACCGGGTGCGCTCGAGGCGGATGGCGGAGAGGGGCACCGCCACGCCGATGGCGACGCCGAGGGCGAGCTCGGTGGCGAGCGCCCCGACGGTCAGCTCGTCGCCGGCGACGACCTCGAGGAGGATCACGACCACAGGGAGGGCGAGGCCGTCGTTCAGCCCGCTCTCGACGTTCAACAGGTGGCGCAGCCGGCCGCTGATCTCCTCCCGCCCGACGATGGCGGCGGCGAAGACGGGGTCCGTCGGCGTCAATGCGGCTGCCAGCAAGAAGGCGTGGCCCCACGGGAGCCCGGCCACCAGTGCGGCGATGACCGCCGTGCCGACCAGCGTGAGGGGCAATCCGACCAAGAGCGCTCGGCCCGGCAGTCGCCACGCCGAACGGAGGTCGCGGAAGCCGACCCGCATCCCGTCGGTGAACAGGACGCTGAACAGAGCCAGCTCCGCCAGTCGGGCGACGATGTCGTCCTCGGGTCGCAGCGGGACCAGGTCGAGGACGCCTTCGCCCACGGCGAACCCGGTGGCGAGGAACAAGACCGCCGTGGAGAGCACGGTCCGATGGGCCCGCTCCGAGACCAGCACGGCGCCGAGCAAGCACATCGCGAAGACGAGGAGCAGCGACATCCCCTGACCTCGCTACCACAGCCACGGAGGCCGCCGGCTCGTCCGTGACCGAGTCAAGACGCCCGGGTGGTAGTGCCAGGGACCGCCTCGCCCTCCCGGTGGCTACACGGCTGACGCGCACGCCGGCGCAGTGGCCGACACCCTTCACCACCTCGGGGCGACCAAGCATGTTGTCGTCGGCGCCCACTCGGTGGGCTCTCTCGTCGCACTGCGCCTTGCAGCACGGCACCCCGAGCTCGTGGCGGACGTGGTGGCGTTCTCGCCGCCCATCTACGAGACCCCGGAGGCGGCGAGGCAGCAGATCTCCAGCATCGATCCCTTCGCCCGCTTGATCTTCGCCAACCCTGAGCTGGGCGAGCGGGTCTGCTCGCTCATGTGCCGGCACGTGAGCGCTGCGGCGCTGCTGGTCCGGGCGGCGCAGCCATCGATGCCGGCACCGCTCGCCCATGATCGCGCGGAGCACGCGTGGTCGTCGTACTCCGAGACCCTTTCGAACCCTCGTGGTCGCCGCTGAGGCGTCCGGCTGGCTCCCGGGGCTGACAGCTCCAGTCCACCTCGTCGCCGGCAGCGACGACCGGGCTGTCGACCTCGCGTTCCTGCACCGGCTCGCCGGGCTGCACGATCACGTCACGATGGCGGTCGTCGACGGCGCCGGCCACGACCTGCCCCGCAGCCACCTCGACGTGTGCCTGGAGACGCTGCGAAGAGCTGCCCGGCGTGCGCGCACCTGACTGTTTCGGTCTCGTCAGCCGGTCGAGTGTCGGCGCTGCTTCGTGCTCCCGGTGGTCCCCGCCTGATCCACCAGATGCCGGCGCCCACGCCGAGCAGGCCGGTCGACTGGCGTGGGAGGCTGATGGCGAGGAGCGCTGTCCGAGGGTCGCCTCCCGTGTCGGCAGGGCGCTCACCAGGCCACGTCTTCGCAGCCGGTGTGGTCATCCGGTTCGACCTGCAAGGTGGCGTGGGTGATCCCGTGGCGGTCGGCGAGCAGGCTTCGGGCCTGGTCGAGCACCGCGTGGCTGTCGGTGCCGGCGTGCACCATGACGTGTGCGGAGGCGACTTCCATGTCAGACGTCAGCGTCCACAGGTGGAGGTCGTGGACGTCGACGACGCCCGGAAGGCCTGCGAGGTCGCCGCGGATGATCTCGAGATCCACGCCGGCGGGTGCAGCCTGGAGCAGGATGCGCAGCGCCTGGCGGGCGAGGCGCCACGTCCTCGGCAGGATCCACAGGCCGATTGCAGCGCCGACGAGCGGGTCGACCCACGTCCAACCGGTGGCGACGACGACGGCCCCGGCGAGCAGGACCCCGAGAGAGCCGACGGTGTCGGCAAGCACCTCGAGGTACGCACCCTCCACGTTCAGGCTCTCCTTGGCCCCTTGGCGCAGCAGGAGGAACGCCACGAGGTTCGCAGCGAGGCCCGCCGCTGCCACGAGCGCCACCGTGCCTCCCGCAACGTCGGGTGCGTCGCCGATGCGAAGCGCTGCCTCGATCAAGACGTAGCCGGCGATCCCGAACAGCAGCAGGGCGTTGACGAGCGCGGCGAGGATCTCCAGGCGGTAGAGCCCAAAGGACCGTCCGCCACCGGTGCCCGCCTTGGACGCAAGGTGGATCGCCGCGAGGGCCATCCCCAGACCGAGCACGTCGGTGAGCATGTGGCCTGCGTCCGAAAGCAGCGCAAGCGAGCCCGTGAGAACGCCGGCGACCGCTTCCACCACGAAGAACGTGGCGATGACCCCGAAGGCCACCCGCAGCCGCGGGGCGTGTCTGGCACCCGCTCGGGCTGCGTTGGTGCCGTGCGCGTGGTCGCTCCTCATGTGGGCACCGAGAACGACCTGGCGTCTCGGGAACCTCTGGTGGCCATGCCGATCCCCCGCTGACCTCGTGGCGGAGGTGTTCGGCAGACACGTTGCGTCGGACGCAGACGTGGGCATCGTGAAGGGAGTCGTCGATGATCCGACCGGCCCCCTTCACCGAGACCGGCCTTGATCGAACCTCTGCCACCCGTCGTCATCGATGACGCGCACGCACAGGTGTCGGGCCCGATGACGTTGATCTCCGACCCGGTCGACCCCATGTCGCCTCCGACCATCTGGATGGGTCTCCACATGTTGCGCCTTCCCGTTGGTCAAGCGCGTCGACTCCTCGCCGCCGGGCGCGCGCTCGTGTTCCGCCGGTGTGCGCCGCTAAGGTGCGCTCCGACGTCGCCGACGGTGATGCTCCAGGTGGAGGGAGCGGCGACGAACAGGTGCACTTCGTCACCCACGTCGAGGGTGCAGCCGTGCGGCGAGGGCCGGTCTTCGGTGGGGTCCTGCTCGTCTGGCACCGGTCGGGCTGTGGCTCGAGCACGAGGTACCGTACGTCCAGTGGTAGGCGAGGCTCAGCGGGCATGAGGGCGACGATCTCGCTTGTTGCCGCTGTCCGTCGCGAGCAGCGGGCCTCCCGTGCGTCAGACGGCGCCTCCGGGTCGCCCGGGATCCAAGCCGGCGCTCCGTGGCTCGTGGCTCGAGCGGCGACTCGCCCGGCAGCCGCTTCGGCAGGGCCGTCGAAGTCGGACGCGTCGTGAGCACGTGGCGTGCCGGGTTTCCGCCGGCCAACGAAGAAGCATCGATGTGAGTGGCGACAAGCTGACGTGGAACGGCACCTTCACGATGGCGGTCGGAGGGATGGTGGGTGGCGGGATCTTCTCCGTGCTCGGTGTCGTGATCGGTGTTGCGGGTGCTCGAGCCTGGCTTTCGCTCGTCCTCGGGGGAGTCATCGCACTCCTCGCCGCGCGGTCCTACGTGGCGCTGACCACCCAGTGGCAGGTGAACGGGGGGTCCTACGGATACCTGCGCCACATCGGTCACCCGGGCTTCGCCGGCACGCTTGCATGGGTCCTGGTCATCGGCTACGTCCTCACGCTCGCGGTGTACGCCTTTACGTTCGGCCACTACCTGGCCAACGTGCTCGGCCTCGCAACCGGGGTGTGGCCACGCGTCTTCGCCGTCGGCATCATTGCGGCGCTGGTGAGTGTCAACCTGCGCGGCGTCGGCGACTCACAGCGGCTGGAGGAGATCACGGTCTGGGCGAAGATGGCGGTCCTCCTCGGGCTCGCGGCGATCGGGCTCGTCCGCTTCGATGCCGCCAACTTGTCCTCCGGTGGTGTCGGAGGGCGGGGATGGCTCGGCGTGGTGGTGGGCGCCGCATCCGTCTTCATGGCCTACGAAGGCTTCCAGCTCTTGGCGTACGACTACGACGACATCCAGGAGCCGGACCGCACCCTGCCGCGAGCGGTGACGCCTGCCGTCGCCATCGTCATGGTGACCTACGTGGCCGTCGCTCTTGGGGTGGCGTCTCTCGTCGGGGCTGGCGTGGTGGTCGACAAGAAGGAGATCGCACTGGCAGCGGCTGGTCGGGTTGCGCTGGGCACCGCCGGGTTGGTCATCGTCACCGTGGCGGCAGTCTTCAGCACGGGCTCCGCCATCAACGCCACGCTGTTCGCCACCGCAAGACTCGCCCGCTCCGTTGCCGGTGACGGCCAGTACCCCCGGTGGCTTGGCGCCACGAATGAGCGGGGTGCACCGTACGGTGCCGTCCTGACGTTGGGTGTCCTCGCGGCCGTCCTCGCTGCTACGGGCGGCCTCTCGACGCTCGTCGAGTCAGCGAGCCTCGTGTTCCTCGTCACCTTCGCCATCGTCGGAGGGGTGGCATGGCGATCGCGAGTCGGGCGAAGGTCGGAAGCTGCGGCCGGCACCATCGCGGCTGCAGCCGCAGCCGTCGTGCTCGCCGTGCGCATCACCGCTGAACAACCGGTCGCGCTGCTGGCACTGCTCGTCGCGGTCGCCGCCGCCGCAATCGTCCGGCCACTGGTGCAGCGACCACAGGACGCCCGATGAACGGCACCACCTGAGCGCCTTTCTCCGTCCGTGCAGCACCACTGGCCGGCGGTCCCTCTAGGCGGTGGTTGCTCCACGGCACCCGTGCAGTCCACCGTCCACCACGAGCTCTCAGCAACGGGCTCGACGCTCGACCCCTGATCTGGAACGGACCGACCCGGCGCGCAGGTCGCCATCAGTGCGTACAGTGCGTCGCTTCGGTGACACTCGGGTGCCCAGCAGGGCGTTCCTGGGGACCGGGACGGGCACAGAGTGGTGGTGGAAGGAAGCGACCTGCGCGCGTTCGGGGCCGTGACGGTGCTCGCGAGCGCTCACATCGTTCCGCCGATGCTCACCTTCATCAAGTTCTACCCGAGGAGCTGGCTCCTCTCCGCCGCCGGTGGCGTCTCTGTTGCGTATGTCTTCGTCCACCTTCTGCCGGAGATCGCGGAGGCACAGGCGACCGTCGAGGGAAGCGCCTCGACGCTCCTCGCAGGTTTCGAGCGTCACGCGTACGTGATCGCGCTGGTCGGATTCGCCGTGTTCTATGGCCTGGAGCGGGCTGCGATCACGTCGAGGCGGAGTCGACGTGATGCAGACGCGCCATCTGCAGAGGAGGAGCCGACGAGCGCTGGGGCGTTCTGGCTCAGCATGGGATCCTTCGCCATCTACAACGCCATCATCGGTTTCCTGGTGGTCCGACGCGCCGAGCACGACAGCGCTGCCGCCCTTGCGTTGTTCGCAGTTGCGATCGTTCTCCACTTCCTCATCAACGATCTCGGCCTCCGCAGCCATCACAAGCGCCGCTATGACCGCCTCGGTCGTCCAGCTCTCGTCGGAGCGATCTTTCTCGGTTGGGCGGTGGGCGTCGCGACGGAGCTCCCTGAGGCAGCAGTCGGTCTCGGAGTGGCCTTCCTCGCTGGCGGCATCGTGCTCAACGTCATGAAGGAGGAGGTGCCAGAGGAGCGGCAGAGTCAGTTCCTGCCGCTGGCACTCGGCGCTTTTGCCTACGCCGCACTCCTCATCGCCGTGTAGACGTGTAGTCGCCGCAGACTCTTGGCCGCTCAGCCGGTGGCGGACGGGGTGCCGGTGCCATGCTCAACATGTTGTCGATCGGTGTGGCTTCGGGCGTCGTGGGGGCGTGGCGGGGCGGTGGTGGACGAGGAGGAGGCAGAGCCGCCGTGAGGGGCAGCACAACGCCCATGGCGTTCCTGCTGTGAGGAACGCTACGGCGGCGCGTCCGCGGTGGATTGCAGGAACTGCTGGATGAGGGCGACGAGTGCCTCCGGAGCGTCCTCTTGGCGGAAGTGGCCAAATGCCAGGCAGTTCCACGACGGGCGCTGCCGGCCAGAGTGCGCGGAATTCGGCGATGGCGCAGACAACCACGCGGTGGGTGCGCAGGTGCCGTTGAACTCCTCGTGGGCGGGGTCACGGCGAGAACCCCGGCGAGCGACGTCGAGACCTCGATCGCGACCCGCAGGCTGCTCCGACACGTACACCACCTCTCCCGTGTCACCTTCTCCAACCGGGATCGACGCCTGCGAGGCGTTCGTTCGCCTGCCGGGTCGCCTCGACGGCTGCGGGGAGGGCGGCGCCGACGACGAGCAGATCATCGAGGGGCACCTGCAGCCCATCGCCCGCCCACGAGGCCACCCGCTGGCGGCAGTGGCGGCCCCCTCCTCCAGGCGGCGCAGGCATGTGGGTGCAGCACTACAGTTGTTGCCGTGTCGCAGCCTCCTGCGGGTGTCGAGAACGCAGTTCGGGAGCTGCTCGTTGTCTCCCGTGCGCTGGTCGCGGTCGCCGCCAGGTCGCTTGCCGAAGCCGATGACGTCACGCTGCCGCAGTTCCGCGCCCTGGTGGTCCTTTCAGCCCGGCGGGTCACGACCGTGTCCGACCTCGCCGCTGCTTTGGACATTCACCCCTCGACCGCCACCCGGCTCACCGACCGGCTCGTCCGAAAGCGTCTCATCCGCCGGACCGAGCTTGCGGAGGACCGTCGTGTGACCCAGCTGCACGTCACTGCGAGCGGCTATGAGCTCGTGCAACGAGTCACCGATCGGCGTCTGCGCGACCTCACCGACATCGCCCAGCGGATCCCTGCCGAGCACTGGCCCGAGATCGCCGACGCCCTCGCCGCGTTCGCGGCCGCGGCTGGCGAGGCCGGCGGGGTCGACGTGTTCGGCTGGAACACAGCACCGAGATGAGGCACCGCCTGGTGCGGATGTCCCAAGCGTGGGTGCCGAACCGCCACCGCGACCGGCTCGCCGCTGCAGGGCGGAGGTCCCAGCAGGTGCTGCTGCTCGCCGGAGCCACCGGAATCCTCGTCGGGCTCACCGTCGCCGCGTTCGAATGGGTCACCGCCGAGGTCCTCCTGGGCGCAGTGCTGGACCAGCCGTTGTGGTTCCAGGCGGCGGCGCCGGCCCTCGGGCTGCTCGTCGCAGCCGGCTGCCTGCGGGCTGCGGGTCGCGACGTGTCGCCCGCCACGTCTGACGAGTACATCCGCGCCTTCCACGGCAGCGGTGCCGGCATGAGGTGGCGGCTGATTCCGTACCGGCTGGCGGCGGCGGTGGCCACCCTCGGCTCCGGCGGTCCGCTCGGATACGAAGGACCCGCCCTGTACACCGGCGCTGGCATCGGCGCTGCGCTCCAGCGTCGCCTGCGCCGGTACTTCGGCGCCGAGGACGCCAAGGTCCTGCTCGTCGCCGGCGCGGCAGCCGGCGTCGCCGCCATCTTCAAAGCTCCCGTCACCGGCCTCGTGTTCGCACTTGAGGTCCCCTACCAGGACGACCTCGCACGGCGGATGCTGCTGCCCGCTGCGATCAGTGCAGCGGCGAGCTACGTGACCTTCGCCGCCATCATCGGCACCGAAGCGATCCTGCCCGTCGCCGGCCAGCCGCCGTTCAACCTCGTCGACCTCGGCGGCGCCGCCGTCGTCGGACTCGCAGCCGGGATCCTCGCCCGGGTCTTCATCGTCATCATCCAGCGTGCCAAGCAGGTCGCGGCCCGGGCCCACCCCGCCATCCGCGCTCTCGTCGCCGGTGGGGTGCTGTCGGGGACGGTCGTGCTCGCCGACGCGCTGGGCGGCGCATCGCTCGGCCTCGGTCCTGGCTACAACGCCCTCGAGTGGGCGCTCGACCCGCGGCAGAGCTTGCCCGCCATCGTCGCGCTCGGCACCCTGCGCGTCGTGGCGACTGCTGCGGTGGTCGGCGGCGGCGGGGCGGGCGGGCTGTTCATCCCCCTCGTCATCCAGGGGGCGCTCGTGGGTCGGGTGGTCGGGGGTGCGTTCGACGTGGAGACCACCACCTTGTTCCCGGTCGTGGGTATGGCCGCATTCCTCGGTGCGGGCTATCGCGTGCCGCTGGCGGCCGTCGTGTTCGTCGCCGAGTTCACCGGCCGCCCGGGCTTCGTGGTCCCCGGCCTCATCGCCGCCGTCGTCGCCCAGCTCGTCATGGGCCACGCCTCGATCTCCCCGTACCAGGTGGCCGGTCGCATCGGACACCTCGAGGCCCGGCTCCAGCTACAGCTCGGCGCCGTCGTGAACACGGAGAGCCACACCGCCCCGCCCGACGCCACCGTCGAGGAGCTGTTCTGGCAGCACCTCGTCGGCACGCGCCAACAGTCCGTCGCTGTCGTCGACGGTGACACCTACCTCGGCATCGCCCGCGCCGTGGACGTCGGCGCCGTCGACCGCGACGCGTGGCCCACGACGCTGGTGCGCGACATCATGCGCGATGACATCCCGGTCGCTGCCACGAACTGGGTGCTCGGAGAGGCCATCCGCGCCATCGAGGACTCCGCCGTCGACCGCATCGCCGTCTGTGACAACGGCACCTTCATCGGCGTGATCACCGCCGCCGACCTCGTCGAGCTCGACGAGGTCCTCGACCGGACCGGCCGGCCGCCAGGAGGCGAACGGTGAGCGAACGGAAGATGGCAGGAGCTGAGCAGCGCCTTCTCCACGAGTGCCGGGTCGGCGGTCACCACGCCTGAGCCACCTGCCCGGGTGAAGGCCGCCCGCAACCCCCTCACCTCGTCCACCGCAGGAGGAAGAGCGGGATCGTGGCGGGGGGGGGATCGTGCATGCGAACGTCAGCGTCGTCGCCGTCGTCACCGGGGCCCGCCCGTCCTCCTGTCGGCGGGCCAGCCGTGGACGCCCTCCAGCAAGCTCAGGTCATCACCTCCGCCGATGACGCTGAGCGTCCCGTCGGTCTCGAGCACCACGGCGGCGACGTCGGCCATCGTGCCCCGACCCTTGCGCCTCACGGCCTGGGCCACCTCGCTCTCGATCATCCGTTCGGCCGCCATCACCTGGTGGCGGTACCGCCCATGGATCACGAGGGCCACGGGCCTCGACCGGACGCCCTTCCTCACCGCGGCCAGGTGCACCGACGACCACGCCACCAGGTACTGGAGCCCGATCAGGGTGACGAAGGCGACGTAGCCCCGGGCGACCGACACGTCGCTCGACAGGAGGATGGTCGCGAGCGTGGAACCGAGAGCGACGGTGACGACGAAGTCGAACGCGTTGAGCGCAGCCAGGGTACGCTTCCCGGAGATCCGCAGGACCAGGATGAGGCCGAGGTACGCCAGCACGCCGGTCAGCGCCGTGCGGCCGAGGGTGTCGAGGCTGTCGGTGAGCATGGGACCGCCCCTACCCCCGACTTCGAGCTCGGCAGCGACCGAGGCACCGAAGAGCATCGCCACGGAGGACAGCAGCGCCCACAGCAGGAGGGCGATGATGCCGGCGAGCGACCCGTAGGCGCGACCGAACGTCGTGCTGTACCGGAGACGAGGCCGAGGAGCACGGTCACCAGCACCCACCCGGTGACGGAGACGCCTGCGCCGAGCGCCACCCACGACCAGCCGGGTTGGCACCGGTGGGGGCACCACCGGAACACAGCGCCAACCCGACCACCAGGAGCACGGTTGCCAGGACGACGCGGGCGACGCCCCACACCGGGGTCTGCTCGGACGGAACCGCCTCTACGTGAGCAGGGGCGTCGGCTTCGGCCTCATCCCTTCCGGTTCAACTGCCCGCCGGAGCTCACCATGTTCAGCTTGACGTCTGCGCGTGGTGAGCGCTGAGGCGTGACCCGATCGTGACCGAGCCGCACCGCAGGGTGACGCGCTCGGGGAAGGTCTTCGAGGTCACCCTCGACGAAGGAGTCCGACATCATGTCGCAGAACGCAGCAAGCCTCAGGAACGACCGTTCGGATGGAGGTGGGAACAAGCTCGCCGTCGTGCTCGGCGTGCTCCTCGCCCTCTTGCTGGCGGCGATCGCCCTGTTCTTCATCCTCGGCGGTGACGTCGACCTCGACGCCGAGGTGGACGCGCCCAACGTCGACGTGAACGTCCCTGACGTCGATGTCGATGTCGAGGGCGGCGGCGTCGACGTCTCCGAGGACGAGGCCGACCTCGACCCGAACAAGTAGGCCTTCGGGGTCGGATCGGTTCCGTGACCGTATGGTGACGGAACCGAGGTTCGGCCGTCGCGGGAGCAGGGGAGGCGTTCGTCATGGATCGACGACGCAACGCCAGCCGCCACCTCTTGCCCGCGACGGCCGTGGCCGCCCTCCTGTTCGGAGCGTGTGGGGACGGTGACGGCGGCGGCGGATCGTCCCCCGAGGCACAGCCGGCACCCGGTGTGACGACGTTCGCCGAGGGCGACTTCGAAGGCATCCCGCTCCCGGGGCGCTCGACGCCGGTGAGCGAACGGGTGGAGGAGGAGGGCGTGGTCACCCAGTCGTTCGAGGTCAGGAACTTCCCTCCCGAGGAGCTCCTCGACTTCTACGTCGAGGCTCTCGCGGAGCACGAGGTGTTGGAAGAGCCCGAGGAGATCGGGGTCGGCACCCGCCGCGGTCGATGGGATGTCGACGGCAGGGAGCTCACCGTCGTCGGGCAGCTCGCGGACACGCTCGACGACAACCCTGGCGCCCCGGAGGTCCTCACCCAGCTGAGCCTGTCGCTCCGGCCGCTCGACAGCTGATCCGGCGGCGGCAACGGCCAGGCCGCTCGCGGCGCTCAGCGGGTCGGGAGCACGGTGACGACCCGGGCGACGATCACGTCCTCCCCCTCGAACGGCCGGTAGCGGACGTCGTCGAGGTCGAGGTCGAACACCTCCTCGATCTCGCGCACCCGCAGGATCCGCTGCTCTCCTACGACACGCACCCGGTCCCGCACCCGTAGCCGTCGTCGCTCGAGCGACACGACGAGGATGCCGCGGTCGTTCGCGGTCGGCCCCCCGACTCGCGACCCGTCGGCGTCGAGCACCTCACGGATCTCGCCCTCGAGCGCGAGCTCGCGCGAGCGGACGGCCGCCTGCTCGGAACCGGCCGGCCCGCACGCCTGCAGGGGCAGCACCGAGACGAGCGCAACGACGAGCGATCGCATCGTCCTCCCTCGCATCGCTCCCCTCCGCCGAGCCCTCACCCTCTCAGCCCGGTGCGCCACACGCCAGACGGGCAGCACGCCAGACGGGCAGCACGGCGGGGCGGCGCCAGCGGATCAGGTCCCGTTCGGGCCGGTGGCCGGGCTCGCCAGCCACACCGGCTGCGGCTCACCCGACGTCGACCCACCCGGCGCCACGGCGTGCCGAGCGCCGGAGCTTCTGCCTGCCCCGCTCGGACACGCCGCCCCACACGCCGATGGTGATGCCGTTTACCAGCGCGTAGTCGAGGCATCGGTCCTGGACGATGCACGTCCGGCAGATCTGGATGGCCTGGAGCACCCCCACCCCGTCGGACGGGAAGAACGTGGCTGTGTCGAACCCGGCACAGCGGCCTGCCTGCATCCACGACTCGTCGGCGCTCGTCACCTCCCCGATGGTGGTGCGCGACCCCTGTGAACCGGCTGGTGCCGTCTGAGAGCTCTGTGGGGGGGAGGCGTGCCCCGCGGATCCCCGATCCTGCTCGTGCGAGGGTCCCGGCTGGGCCGAGGTCACCCCTCTGCTCCCAGGTCTTGGGGGTCGGGGAGCAGTGGCCCGAGCGCATCCCAACGCTCGGCACCGCACACGTCGTTCCGGCGGATGACCGTGTCCACCTCGCGACCGTCGACCGTGCCGACGATGGTGGCGACCTCAGACCCGCCGTCGAGATCGGCGCAGGCCCCGTCGTCCTCGGCCGGGCCCAGCAGGACCATCGTCGATTCGTCCTCGAGCGTCCGGCAGGCAGCCTCGGCAGCCTCGCCCTCGAGCCAGAGGACCCCCGTCGCGCCGTCCTCGCCGCACGAGAGGATCGCTTGCTGCGAGAGCTCCTCGTCCTCCTCGGTCCCCACGGTGATCTCGAGGTCGGCCGCGAAGTCGTCGTCGCGGAGATCGGGGTCCACCCCGTCGTCGGCGAGCGTCGGATCCTCTCCCCCGAGCGGCACCTCCTCGGCGGGCCCGTCCTCCCCCTCGCCGACACCGACCTCGTCGATCGGGTCAGCGCCGTCCTCGTCGGCGCACGCCCCGAGGAGCGTCACGGCGGCGATCGCAGCGACCGCCCACCGCCCTGCGCCTGGGATGCCGAGCACCCTTGGCGATCGCGCTCCGGTCGTGGCTGCCGACATCGACACGCTCCTCATCCGTCCATCTCCACACCGCACCGAGCGAGGACCTGTTCGATGTCGGCCAGGGCCCCGTCGAGCTCCTCGTCGCCCGAGGCCTCGGTCAGCTGTTCGTACGCGTCCCGCAGCTCGTCCGGCGCATCACCGTCGTCGACGACTTCTCGCAGCGCCCCGATGAGCGTGCCCGGGACCTCCTTCGCGCCTTCCGCCGTGAAGGCATCCGCCCGCGACCTGATGTCGTCGCAGAACGACGAGCCCGCCAGGTCGTCGTCCTCGGAGCAGGCGGCTGCGACGGGGATCAGCGCCATGCTGAGCAGGGCGCAGCGCACCCGGGACGGCCGGGCTCGCGGGTGCGTCGGCATGACGGGATGCTGCCCACGAAGGTTCTCCACCGTGTCACCCGCACGTCACGGCTCGGTCACGGTCGCTCGGACCTCCGTCCACGTCAGTCGACCGGTCCACCCTCACCGGGGACGATCTCGGTGTCCGACTCCGGTGGTTCCGGACCCTCGTCGAGGTCGTCCGTCTCGGAGCCGCAGGCGCTGACGGCGAGGATGCCCGCGACGAACGGTGCCCACCACCACCGCGGCCCAGACATCCGTCCCCGCAGCTCCTCGGCAGTGCCACCCGTTCGCATGTGCGGGTCGGTACCCGATCGACGTCACGTTCGGGCTCGGTCGTGTCACCAAACGGTCACCTTTGGAGGGCTCCCGCCCGGTTACGCAGGCGGGATGATCTCAACCATGTCGGCCACGAGCACCCTTTCACCTTCGTAACGGCGGTAGGCGTCGAGGTCAGCCCGCACCACGCTCTCCAGCTCTGGGAGGTGAAGCGTGTGCTGCACGCCGACGACCCGGACCGTGTCGAGCCGCCTTGGCGGGGCGCGCTCGATCGCGAGCACGAGGATTCCCTGGTCGGTGCTCCCGGGTGCGCCGGCCCGGAAGGTCTCGGCTCCGACGAGCTGGTGCACCTGCTCCTCGATCGCGAGCGATGGCCCGCGGGTTCGCCTGTCGTGCGGCTGCCCGGGCCGGGGCGGGTACGAGGCCGAGGCAGAGCACGAGCCCGGCGACCGCAGGGAGGAGCCGCCGAGCCGTCCCCCGGAGCCGCGCGAGCGTGGGCACACGACCGTCTTGCCCGGGGGAGGTAACGCCGCGTCACCGTCACGGTCCCGGTCGTGGAACCAACGTGCGACCTCCGGAGCCACCTCCCTCTTGGTTCGAGAAGGTCCCCGGCGGCGTGCACGGGAGGCAAAGCGCGAAGACGGCTCCCTCACCGGGGACGCTCGTGACCGACAGCTCCCCACCGAGCAGCAGCGCGTCCTCCCACGCGATGGCGAGCCCGAGCCCGCTTCCCTCACCGCTGCGGGCGGCGTCGGCACGGTAGAACCGCCCGAAGATCAACGGCAGCGTCTCGGGGTCGATGCCAGGCCCCCTGTCGGCCACCTCCAGGCGCACGGCCTCTGCGTCGGCCCGGAGCGTCACCCGCGCCGCGCCGCCACCGTGGCGCACGGCGTTGGTCACCAGGTTGAGCACGATGCGCCGGACCCGCCGCCCGTCGGTCTCGAGGCTCACCTGCCCCGCCTCGAGCTCCACCGCCCCTCGAGGGGCGGCCAGGGCCACCACCTCCCGCACGAGCTGGTCCAGGTCGACGTGGTCGATGACCGCCTCGGCCCGCCCGCCGTCGAGCGTCGCGAGCTCGAGGAGACCCTCCACCAACGACACGAGCCTGGTCACGTCGGCCAGTAGCAGCGCCGCCAGCCTGCGAGCAGGAGGAGGGAGGGCACCGGCGTGTGCCTGGAGGAGCTCCGCCTCGGCTGCGAGCGCGCTGACCGGCGTGCGGAGGTCGTGGGCGACGTTCGCCGTGAGCTGCCGCTCGCGGTCCCGCGCCGCGGCGAGGTCGTCGATCTTCTCCTCGAGGGCAGCGGCCATCTCGTTGAACGACTCTGCCCACATCCCGAACTCGTCTTTGCGGTCTGCCGAGAGCCTGGTGTCGAGCAGGCCTTCCGACAGCGAGCGTGCGGCTGCCGCGGCGCGCGTCACGGGGGCCAGGGTGCGACGGGCGACGATCGCGCCGGCGAGGGCGGCCACCACGGCGACGCCGAGCCACACGAGGAGCAGCAGCTGCCTGTCGTTGCTGAGACTGGTCTCGAGTGGTTCGCGCGGGAAGAAGAAGTACAGCTGCGCACGGGGGTCGCCTCGGTCTGGGTTGAAGACGAGGTAGCGCTCCCCGGCCACCTCACCTGTCCACCCGTCGGTGCCGGAGTCGATGGCGGCGGGCGGGAGCGCCGAGGGGTCGAGCTCGCTGCTCGAGGAGACCACCGCCCCGTCCACGACAGCCAGCGTCTCGAACGAGCCTTGCTCCCGGAACGCACCGAGCAGGGGCGGCAGGTCCTCGAGTGTCAGTCCCTTCGGTGCGAGGACGAGGCTCGTCTCCATCGTGTTCTGCGCCTGCTCCAGGAACTCCTGCTCGCGATAGCTCTCCATCAACACGATGGAGACGAGGGCCACGAGGCCGCTGGCGCCTGCCGCGACCGAGACGAAGACGACCGTCAGGCGGCGCCGGAAGCGGTGCGGCGCAAGGACTGGGGCGGTCACCGCCGCCACCGGTCACGCCCCTTCACGCCCCGTCCAGCCGGTACCCCACCCCGCGCACCGTCGTGACGATGCGCGGGTCACGCGGATCGTCCTCGATCTTGTCGCGCAGCCGCTTCACCGCCATGTCGACGAGCCTCGAGTCGCCCAGGTAGTCGTAGCCCCACACCAGCTCGAGGAGCAGCTCGCGCGTGAAGACCTGCCCGGGTCGACGGGCCAGCTCGTGGAGGAGCTTGAACTCCGTGACCGACAGCGCGAGCTCGCAGTCGAACCTGTGCACCCTGTGCCCCGGCACGTCGATCCGCAGGTCGCGCACCTCGAGGACGTCGGACTCCCCCTCGGTCACGGTCGGCGCCGCCCGCCGGAGGAGGGCGCGGACCCTCGCCAGCAGCTCGGCCGGCTTGAACGGCTTGGTCACGTAGTCATCGGCGCCGAGCTCCAGGCCGGCCACCAAGTCGGAGGTGTCGGTGCGGGCCGTCAACATCAGGATCGGGACGCGGCTGTGGCGCCGGATCTCCCGGCAGACGTCGAAGCCGCCCAGCGACGGCAGCATCAGGTCGAGCACGACCAGCGCCACCTCAGGTTCCCGCTGGAACCGCTCCAGGGCGACCCTCCCGTCACCCGCGGTCACGACCCGGAGCGAGGCGCTCTGCAGCACGAGCTCGGTGACCTCCCGCAGGGAGGCGTCGTCCTCCACCAGCAGCACCAAGGGCTCCGACTCGCCACCGTCGGTCCCTGCGCCGGTCACGCCCCGACGCTAGACGTCCCGTCGCTTCGTGACCGGCAGCAGCGGGCTCGTGCTCCCTCAGGATGACGATGCCGGGGTGATACCCCGCCCACACCCTCTCCTCGGCACCGGCGAGGTCGTGCTCCCGGAGCGCCTCGACGAACGGCAGCGGCGTCCGGGGTGGGACGGTGGCCAGGAGGGCGTGGAGCTGGGGCGGGATGTGCCGCAGGACCAGCTCGCCCGAGGCGCCCCACAGCACCTGCACCGCCCGCCTCCGGCCCTCGAGGGAACAGAGGGACCTGGTCGCCGGCCCCGCAGCCGGCCACGTTGTCGGGACGTCGCGTGGTGTGTGAGGTGGGCGCGCCTACGGTGTCAGAGGTGCTCCGGGCTCCGTCACCCGTGACGAACGCATCGGGTCCCTGATCGATGGACACCTTCTTCGATCTCCTGGTCGACAACGAGAGCGCCGCCGGTCGGGCCGTCACCAGCGCGGCTGTCGTCGCCTTCGGCTTCGTCCTCGCGTCGTTCCTCCCCTCCGTCGTCACGCGCCGCTTCGAGGACGCGACCAGCCGGTACTACGCCCGCAAGCTCGTCCGGTTCGGGATCGGCGTGGTCGTCCTCGTCGTCCTCGCCGTCATCTGGCGGGCGTTCGCTGGTCGCATCGGCGTCGTGCTCGGGGTCGGTGCCGCCGGGCTGGCGTTCGCCATGCAGGAGGTGGTCGGTGCCATCGCCGGGTGGTTCAACATCCTGTCGGGCTCCATCTTCCGGGTCGGTGATCGCATCCAGATGGGCGGCGTGCGCGGCGACGTGATCGACATCACGCCGCTGCGCACGAAGATCATGGAGATGGGCACGGCCAACGAGGACGGGTCGTGGGTGGCCGGGCGGCAGTACACGGGCCGGATCGTGGCGGTGTCGAACAAGATGACGTTCACCGAGCCGGTGTTCAACTACAGCACGGTGTTCGGCTTCATCTGGGAGGAGCTGACCGTCCCCGTCCCCTATGACGCCGACTGGCACCGTGCCGAGCAGATCCTGCGGGAGGAGGTCGCGTCGGTGTCGGCGACCCCGGGCGCGCAGGAGGCCATCAAGGAGATGGCGGCGCGCTACCCGGTGCCGCTGGCCGATGTGGAGCCGCGGGTCTTCATGCGGGCGACCGACAACTGGAACGAGCTCGCGGCTCGGTTCGTCGTCCCGGTCCGCTCCGCCCGCCTCGTGAAGGACGGCGTCACCCGCCGGGTGTTGGACCGCTTCGCCGCCGAGGGCATCCCGATCGCCTCGGCCACCTCGGACGTCACCGTCCACCTCGACCAGCGGTCCGCACGGCCCGCCGACGAGCCGGTGGCCGACGGCGGGGGCGGGCCGACCTCGTGAGTGTCGGCAGCATCGACCCGACGTGCCGGTCGCCGGCGGCTCCTGATCCGCCCGGGTACCTGCGCTCGACGCGCGAGTGGCTTCGGGCAGCGTTCGGGTGATCGGAGCAGCTGGCACCTGGGGTCGGATGCGCCCGTCCGGGGTCTGCGCTCACCGACGTGGTACACCCACGCCATGCGGTGGGGGCAGCTGCGGGCGCGACTTGACGACGCGTTCTGGGTGGTGCCCGCCGCCTGCGTGGTGAGCGCAGGAGCGCTCGCGCTCGCCCTGATCCAGCTCGACGAGAGCCTGCAGCGGGGCGGTGGCGGGTTCTTCTTCGCGGGTGGTCCAAGCAGCGCCCGCAGCCTGCTGGGCGCGATCTCGTCGAGCATGCTGACCCTGACCGCCCTGGTGTTCTCGATGACCCTCGTCGTGCTGCAGCTGGCCAGCAGCCAGTTCTCGCCTCGGGTGCTCCGCACGTTCCTGCACGACCGGCGCATCCAGCTGACGCTCGGGGTCTTCACGGCCACGTTCGTCTACGCCCTCATCGTCTTGCGTGAGGTGCGGGGCGAGGAGGGCCTCCTCGGCTCGTTCGTCCCCGGGATCGCGATCAGCGTCGCCTTCGCCCTGACGGTGGTCAGCGTGGCCGTGCTCGTCGCCTACATCAACCACATCACCCAGTCGATCCGGGTCGTGAACATCATCGCCAAGATCGCCAGGGAGACCTCCGACACGATCGAGCGCGAGCACGACCCCGACGCCGAGCAGTCCCCCGTCCCCGACGAGCGCCTCGCTCCCTCCCGGGTGCTGCCCGCACCGCGGGCTGGTGTCGTCGTCGTGGTGCAGGAGGACCAGCTGGTCGAGCTGGCCAGGCGAGCGGGCGCTCGCCTCCGGCTCGTGCCCCGGGTCGGTGACTTCGTGCCCCGAGGCGCACCGCTCCTCGAGGTGCGGGGCGGCGACGGTCTGGACGACGAAGCGGTGGGCAAGGCCGTGCTGCTCGACCCCGAGCGCACCGTCCGCCAGGACGTCGCCTTCGGCTTCCGCCAGCTCGTCGACATCGCCGAGAAGGCGCTGTCGCCGGGGATCAACGACCCCACCACGGCCGTGCAGTGCCTCGACCAGATCCACGACCTGCTCCGCCAGCTGTCGGGTCGCCCCTACCCGAGCGGTGCGCACCTGGACGAGACCGGGCAGCTGCGCCTGTACGTGCCCTCGGCCTGCTGGGACGACCACGTCTCGCTCGCGCTGGACGAGGTCCGGCACTGGGGCGCCGGCTCGCTGCAGATCCAGCGCCGGATGCGGTCGCTGCTCGTCGACCTGTTGGAGGTCGCCCCGCCGGGTCGTCGTGGATCCCTGGCGCGACAGCTCGAGCTGCTCGAGGCGCGAGCCGAGGACCTCCCGCGCGTCGAGCGACCCCGCGCCGAGCACACCGGCGGCCGGGGGACGAGCGAGGACCGCAGCGCCTGACGATCCCCGCCGGCAAGCAGACGGATGCCCGCACGTCGCGCCCGCTCACGTCGACGTGCCCGGGCGGTGCGCCGCCCGCTGCCCCTGCGGCGCCGCGCCCAGACATCCCACGGGTGGTGGCTGTCAACAGCAACCTCCGCCGGTTGCATCCTCCGCTCGTTTGACTTTGGACGTTGCGGCAGGAGTCGTGGGCGCCCAAGTCCTCGCGTCGGGATCTGGCTTCCGCGCCGGCGCTCAAGCACGTCTGTCCGTCGGCGGAACCGACGTCGGTGCCGCGTCCGTCGGCAGCGGCACCATGTGGGGCCACGTCTGGAAGGCCGAGTCGCGACGTGTCCGTCCGCCCCGGTGCCGGCCCGCTGGGGAGAACCCTGGATCGACGCGCGCTGTGACGCCGCACGACCCTCGCGAGGAAGAGGACTTGAGGGTGCCGGTTCCACATGTCGTGACGTCCTGACCACCAGAGGCTGAGCTCGTGGCGGTAACACGTCCCCCTCGATCAGCACCTCCGGCAGAGAGAGAGAGATCCGCGCCGGCGCGCCGTCACCGTCGCGTCGAGCGGGCGACCGCAGTGCATGGGACTCTGGACGGATGACGGAGTCGAGCTATGCGAGCGGAACGAGCGACGTCGCACTCCTGGGTCGGACGATCAGCGTAGACCTCGAGGCGACCGTCGCGGCGCACGGGGATGCCGAGGCGCTCGTCGACGTCCCGACCGGGCGGCGATGGACCTACCGGGAGCTCGATGCTGAGGTCGATCGCGTCGCCCGCGGGCTGCTGGACCTCGGGATCGATCGCGGTGATCGCGTCGGCATCTGGTCGCCGAACGGCGCGGAGTGGGTCTTCGTCCAGTACGCCACGGCGAAGGTCGGGGCGATCCTTGTCAACGTCAACCCCGCCTACCGCACGTCAGAGCTCCGATACGTCCTGAACCAGTCCGGCGTGCGGCTGCTCGTGGCCGCGCCGTCGTTCAAGACGGCTGACTACGGGCGGATGATCGACCATGTGAGCGCGGAGTGCCCGGCGCTCGAGCGGTCGATCCTCTTCGGAAGCGCCGGGTGGGACGACCTCCTCGCCTGCGGCGACGCCGTTGACGGTGGCCGCCTGCGGGCGCGCGCTGCGTCGCTGTCGTTCGACGACCCGATCAACATCCAGTACACGTCGGGAACGACGGGGTTCCCGAAGGGCGCCACGCTGTCGCACCACAACATCCTCAACAACGGCTACTCCGTCGGAGAGCTGCTCGGCTACACCGCCGCCGACCGGGTGTGCGTGCCCGTGCCCTTCTACCACTGCTTCGGGATGGTGATGGGCAACCTCGGCGCCACCTCGCACGGCGCCTGCATCGTCATCCCTGCGCCCGCCTTCGACCCGGCGGCGACCCTTCGAGCGGTGCAGGACGAGCGCTGCACGTCTCTCTACGGCGTGCCCACGATGTTCATCGCAGAGCTCGGCCTCCCCGACTTCGCCTCGTATGACGTCTCGTCGCTCCGCACCGGGATCATGGCCGGCTCGCCCTGCCCCGTCGAGGTCATGAAGCGCGTCGTCGCCGAGATGCACATGGACGAGGTCACGATCATGTACGGTATGACCGAGACGTCACCCGTCTCCACGATGACGCGACGCGAGGACGACCTCGACCGCCGGGTCACGACCGTCGGCACCGTGATGCCACACGTGGAGATCCAGATCCTCGATCCCGAGACCAGCCTCCTGACGGTGCCGCGCGGCACCCCCGGCGAGGTCTGCACCCGCGGCTACTCGGTGATGCTCGGCTACTGGGATGCTGCGGAGCAGACGGCGGAGGCGATCGACCGGGCGGGGTGGATGCACACCGGTGACCTCGGGACGATGGACGACGACGGCTACGTCGCCATCGTCGGGCGCATCAAGGACATGGTCATCCGCGGCGGCGAGAACGTCTACCCGCGCGAGGTCGAGGAGTTCCTCTACACCCACCCGGACATCGACGACGTCCAGGTCATCGGCGTACCGGACGACCGCTACGGCGAGGAGCTGATGGCGTGGGTCCGCCTGCGGCCGGGCGCCGACGAGCTCACGATCGGAGCGCTGCGGGAGTTCTGCGCAGGGAAGCTCGCCCACTACAAGATCCCCCGCCACCTCCACCTCACCGACGACTTCCCGATGACCGTCACCGGCAAGATCCGCAAGGTCGAGATGCGCGAGCGGGCACAGCAGATCCTCGCCCTGCGCTGAGGTCGACCAGCCCCGGGATGGCACCGGGCCGACAGCGAGCACGATCATCACCTCGCCGAGGTGAGAGGCGATGGTCTCGGCTCCGCCGGCCGCGCAATCGCTCGTGTCGTACAGAGACGGCGCCGACGTCGCGCTTGCCTTCGAGAACGTCGATCTCGGGCCCCACCGCGACGAGGGGGATGCCGACTCCTGGCGCGTACTTGTCGATGTGATCCGCGAGGACATCGACGCGTTCTACGTCGACTGCTGCCAGGTTTGGGACCACGCCCCCTGGATCTTGCTGGTCCGAGAGGCCGGGGGCCGATTCACCGACCACGAGGGGGGCGGACTTCCTGATCGGCGGGGCGGGCTCCACTCGGCGCCGGGCGTACAGCGAACAGCTGCTCTCCGGTATCCACCGCACTTGAGCGGCGCCGTTCCCACGCCCACCGCCTTTAGCAGGGCGGTCGAGCTTCCGGCGCTCCCGGCCGGCGAGTACCGCCTCATCCGAACCGGCCCCCGCAGCGACCACGTCGGACGCTTCTTGGGTCGCGGATGTCGATGGGTGAGGTTCGAGGTCTGGCCTCCTGCCGAGGCCCCTTCACACGTGGCGTGGCATCAGCCGCCGGGGGCGGTGGGTGCAGATCTGCACACCCGTGCTCCTCGTCGACGTCTACACCAGCGTCGGTGGCCGGGCCCTGCCGTCGGGGAAGAGGCGCTTGTCGCCGCCGAGCACGACCGGCTCGAGCATCAGCCGGTACTCGTCGACAACGTCGCAGTACGCCGTTCCCGAGGACGCTGCGGCCGGTTGGCGTCGCGGCGGCGCTACCCGGCTCGGGGCTCGCCGCCGTCCGGGACCAGCCCGCCAGCGGCGAGCTGCTCCCCGAACCGGCGCAGGAGCGCCACCGAGAGCGGGTCGAGGGGCGGACCGGTGTCAACGGACACGCGCCTTGATGCGCTCGTACGTGGCGGCCTCCATTGTCGTCCGGCGGTGTCAGAGGTCGCGATGCCAGCTGGCGATGGCGGCGCCGATCTCATCGGGGGAGTCTTCCTGCAGGAAGTGGTTGCCGGCCACGGTGACCTCTTGCTGGTTCGGCCAGGTGCGACAGAAGTCGCGTTGCGGTCCGGTGAGGATCGCTCCCGGCTCGGCGTTCACGAACAGCTTGGGCACCGTGCTGGCGGCCAACCATTCCCCGTACTGCGACACGATGTCGACGACGTCGGGCGGTTCGCCTTGGAGGGGGATCTGGCGGGGCCAGGTGAGCGTGGGCCGTCGGTCCTCACCCGGTTGCAGGTAGGGGCGGCGGTACTGCCCCATCTCCTCGTCGGTGAGGGGGCGCAGCACCGACCCGGGCAGGATCCGTTCGACGAACACGTTCTTGTCGAGCACCATGTCCTCGCCGGCGGGCGAGCGGAAGCCCTGGAACACCGCCCGGGCAGCTTCGGGCCAGTCGTCCCAGGTCATGGGGCGGACGATGGCCTCCATGTAGGCGATGCCCTTCACGGCGTCGCGGTGGCGGTTGGCCCAGTCGAAGCCGAGCGCCGAGCCCCAGTCGTGGACCACCAGGGTGACGCCGCCGTCGACGCCGAGCTGGGCCAGCAGGCCGTCGAGGTAGTGCCGGTGCTCGACGAACGTGTACCGGTCGGGCCCCGAGGCGTCGAGCTTGGCGGAGTCGCCCATGCCGACCAGGTCGGGCGCGACGAGCCGCCCGGCGCCCTCGAGGTGGGGCATCACGTTTCGCCACAGGTACGACGACGTCGGGTTCCCGTGGAGAAACAGGATCGGGTCGCCGTCGCCGACGTCCACAGAGGCCATCCGCACCCCGGAGACCTCCGTGAACTGGCGTTGGTAGCGGGGGTCGGCTGACAACGGCATCCGCTGCCTCCTCGTCTCGGGTCAGAAGAATGCACCAAAGGTAACGAAGACTGGCGCGACTCCTCGCTCAAGCGTTCGACCGACTCGATGAGCGCATCGAATCCGGCGTGGCTGCTTCGCCGATGCTCTCCAGGACCGAGCCCGTGCGACGCCGAACCCCAGGTCGCGTCGTGGCGGCTTGCTCGTCAGTGAAGAGATCGACTCTTGGTTGGACAGCGACAGGACTCCCCCGGATGGCACTCAGCTGTCGGTCCGGATCGTCACCTCGTCGTAGACGAGACCATCTTGGCCGAGGGCTCGGACGGTGATCCGGTCGTCCCAGACGGCGATGTCGACGAGGTGCAGGGCCGACCAGGACACCGCGGTGAAGGCCGCTCGGCCGGTTGGCCTGAGCTTGGCGGCGCCCCCGGACACGATGTAGGTGACGCCGTTGATCGGACGAGATCGTTGGTAGTCGTGGTCGTGGCCGGCGAGCACGAGCTGCGCGCCGTTCCGCTCCAAAGTGGCTTGAAATGCCTCTCGCGCCGTCTCGTCCGAGCCGTGCCAGCCGGCGGAGTACATGGGGTGGTGCATCGTCACGATCTTCCAGGGAGCGGTCGCAGCGGCAAGTGTCTGCTCGAGCCAGGCCTTCTGCGCGGGGTCGTCGGCCCGCGTCGAGTCGAGTCCGACGAAGAGGACCGGCCCGAGCCGGCGCGAGTACCAGCGCCCCGGCATGCCGAGGGCGGCTGCTTGCTCGTCGCCGTCGTTGTTCTGGACGTCATGGTTGCCGAGCACCGCGAGCAGCTGGGCGCCGTCGTCGAGGGTGGCGGCGAACGGTTCGAAGACGACCTCGTCGAGCTGGGCGGGATCGCCATCTGGATACACGTTGTCGCCGAGGAGCAACAGGGCGTCGAACGCCCGGTCGCGCCCAGCGTCGGCCATCGCGTCGGCGGTGGCCTGCTGGGCGGAGGAACCGGTGCCGACGTCACCGACGGCCGCGAGTCGTACCAACGGTGGATCCTCGACGGAGAGTGGTGTCGGCACGGTTCCGTGGCTCGGGGCGCCGACGTCCTTGGTCAGCCACGCCGACATGTGCTCGGAGGCTCTTGGCGGCGCACCGGGTGCCGCGACCCTGACGGTCGCGGTCGCGGTCGCAAGCGCAACCGCGCCGACGAGGCCGAGCGCGGTCTTGAGCAGCCGTCGAGAACGCACGTTGTAAAGGTACGGTGGTCGACCTGAACGGGCGGTGAGAGACAGCCGCCTCTCAGGTTCCCTTCAGGTCTGAGTGACACGCTCGGGACCTGTGCGCGTGCTGGTGGTCGAAGACGAGAAGCGGCTGGCGGCGTCGCTGAAGCGCGGCCTCGAGGCCGACTCCTTCGTCGTCGACGTCGCGCTCGACGGGATCGACGGCCTGTGGATGGCCCAGGAGAACGACTACGACGCCATCGTGCTCGACATCATGCTGCCGGGCGTGAACGGCTTCCGGATCTGTTCGACGTTGCGCGAAGCCGGTGACTGGACGCCGATCCTGATGCTGACGGCCAAGGACGGCGAGCTGGACGAGACCGAGGCGCTCGACACCGGTGCCGATGACTTCCTGACCAAGCCGTTCTCGCATCTCGTGCTCGTGGCCCGCCTGCGGGCGCTGATGCGTCGCGGTGCGAACAAGCGCCCGGCGACCCTGTCGGCGGGCGACCTCCGGCTCGACCCCGGCAGCCGGCGCGTGTGGCGGGGTGACACGCAGCTCGAGTTGACGGCCCGCGAGGCGCAGGTGTTGGAGTTCCTGCTCCGTCACGCCGGGAACGTGGTGTCGAAGCGGGAGATCCTCGACCACGTGTGGGACTACGAGTTCGAGGGCGATTCCAACATCGTCGAGGTGTACATCCGCTACCTCCGCAAGAAGGTCGACATCCCCTTCGACCGTGGCGCGATCGAGACGGTGCGCGGCTTCGGCTACCGGTTGGCCGCCGACGGTGGCTGACCTCCGACGGTTTCGCTTCGCCACCGTGCGAGTGCGCACGACCGTCGGCGCGACGGTGGTCGTCGGGCTGGCGCTGGTGGTCGGTGCCGTCGTGCTCGTCGCCGTGCTGCGCAGCTCGTTGCGCGACAACGTGCGGACTGCAGCGGCGCTGCGGGCCGAGGATGTGGTGTCGCTGATCGAGGGCGGCGGCGAGCTGGGTGAGCTCGCTGTCGAGGACGAAGACGATTCGCTCGTGCAGGTGCTCGACCGATCCGGGAGCGTCGTGGCGGCGTCGACCAACATCGTCGGCGAAGCCGCGATCACGACGATGCGAGCCGGGGAGTTGCGAACACTGGCGAAGGTGCCCCTCAGCGAGCATGACCCCTACCTGGCGGTGGCGCGTGACGCTGACGGCGGCCGATACCTGGTGGTCGTGGCCCGCACGTTGGAACCGGTCCGGGAGAGCACCGAGGTCGTCGTCCAGCTCCTGCTGCTGGGCATCCCGGGTCTGCTCGTCCTCGTCACCGGCACGACGTGGATCGTCACCGGGCGGGCCCTGCGTCCGGTCGAGGACATCCGTCGCGAGGTCGCAACGATCTCGGACGTCGCCCTCGATCGCCGCGTTCCCGAACCGGCCGGGGGAGACGAGATCGGCCGCCTGGCTCGAACCATGAACGACATGCTCGACCGGCTCCAAGCATCACGTGATCGTCAGCGTCGCTTCGTGTCCGACGCGTCGCATGAGCTGCGCAGCCCGATCGCCACGATCCGCCATCACCTCGAGGTCGCCGTGGCCCACCCCGAGCAGACCACCATCGACGCCCTCGCACCCGATCTCCTCGCCGAGGACCTGCGCATGGAGCGACTCGTGGCCGACCTCCTGCTGCTCGCCCGAGCCGATGAGGACGCGCTCGCCCTGCACCACCACGCCGTCGACCTCGACGACATCGTTCTCGCCGAGGCGGCCCGCGTCCGAGCGCGCGGTCGCGTCCGCGTCGACACGTCGGACGTGTCCGCCGGCCGGGTCCGAGGTGACCACACCCACCTGCTGCGCGTCGTGCGCAACCTCCTCGACAACGCCGAACGGCACGCCACCTCCACCGTGACCCTCGGCCTGCATGCCGGCGCCGACGGCGTGATGCTGTCCGTCGCCGACGACGGCGCCGGGATCGCTCCCGAAGATCGGGAGCGGATCTTCGACCGGTTCACCCGGCTCGACGACGCCCGGGCCCGGGACACCGGCGGCGCCGGCCTCGGTCTCTCCATCGTCGCCGAGGTGACGCGCGCCCACGGCGGCAGCGTCCACATCGACGCCGCGATCGTGGGCGCGCGGTTCGTCGTCGTGCTCCCGGTGGTCGACCTCACCTGAACCGCCCTCTCAGGTCCACTCAGGAGCCCTTCATGTCCCTGGGCGCATGTTGAACGGGCAAGCCCCCCACCAACCGAAGGGATCTTCCAATGCGTGATCTGTCCAGGACCATGAAGGTTGTGCTCGGCGGCGCCGCCGCCATCGGCGTCGCCCTCGGCGCCGGCGGCATCGCCTCCGCCGTCGGCGGCTCAACCCCGTCGACCGCCGAGGCCGACAACACCCAGGAGCCCGCCTACACGTCGTCGGTCACCGTCAACGACACCGAGAGCGACAACGAGGGTGAGGAGTCGGCCGCCCTCGCCGGCTTGGCCACGGTCACCGCCGACGAGGCCCGCGACGCGGCGCTCGCCGCCGTGCCCGGCACTGCAGGCGAGGTCGAGCTCGAGAACGAGGACGGCAACGTCGTCTACGGCGTCGAGGTCACCGACGCCTCCGGCGCCGCCTACGATGTCAAGGTCGACGCCGGCAATGGCACCGTCCTCGCTCAGGAGGCTGACGACGGGGACGAGGGCGGCGATGAGGCCAACGAGGGCGACGACGACGACGCCAACGAGGGCCCGGAGTCGAGCGATGACGCCAACGAGGGACCGGGGACCGACGCCGGGGAGTGAGCATCGGTCGATCTTTCTGCTGCCCCTCCCCTCCCCACAGCAGATGCGCCCTCTCCCGCAGGAGGGCGCAGCTGCGCGTCTGCCCTCGAACATCGTGATGGCAAGCGCATCGTGATCCCCGCGGCCGTCCGCCGCCTCGACATCGAGAGCCGCGTCGCCATCGTCGTCCTGTGTGCCGTCGCCGCGACAGCGCCGTTCGTGCACGGAACCCTCGGCGGACCCAAGGCGTTCCTGCTCGGCGTGATCGAGGGGATCACCGAGTTCCTCCCCGTGAGCTCCACGGGGCACCTCACCGTGACCAACCGGCTGCTCGATCTGCGCGGGGAAGCGGTCGACGCCTACGCGATCGCCATCCAGGCCGGCGCCATCCTCGCAGTGCTCACGCTGTACTGGCGCCGCGTGCTCGGGCTCCTCGCCGCCGCAGTCGACCGGCGCGCACCCGAGCGTCGCCTGCTCGGAGCGCTGCTCGCGGCGTTCGCCCCCGCCGCCATCCTCGGTCTCGCGTTCGAGTCAGCGATCAAGGATCGGCTCTTCGGCGTTGGACCGGTCGCGGTCGCATGGGCTGTCGGCGGGATCCTGCTGATCGTGTTCGCCCGACGCCGCTTCGGTGGGCGGACCGCGCTGGTCGACCTACGGGTCGCGCCAGCCCTCGTCATCGGCGTCGCGCAGGCGGCGGCGCTGTGGCCCGGGGTGAGCCGCAGCCTCGTCACGATCGTCGCCGCCTGCCTCGTCGGCCTCACCATCGAGGCCGCTGTCGAGTTCAGCTTCCTGCTCGGCCTCGTCACGCTCGGTGCAGCCACGGGCTACGAGATCCTGCAGTCGGGCGACGTGCTCGTCGCCGAGCTCGGGGTGGCTGCGCCGGCCATCGGCCTGGTCGCCGCGGCGGCCAGCGCGCTGCTCGCCGTGCGGTGGATGGTCCGCTACCTGGAGAGCCGCAGCCTCGCCGGGTTCGGCTGGTACCGGTTGGCTGCTGCGGTCGTCGCCACGGCGTTGCTGCTCGCCGGCGTGGTGTGAGGCCCCGGCGTCCCGCCACGACCTCGCTCGATGATGCCGTGGCGGACGCACGCTTCACGTATCGGCCGGAGTGAGCTCCGACGTCGGAACCTGGTCCTTGCGGGTGACGCTCAGGTAGATCACGACACCGAGGATCGTGAGCAGGAAGATGGCGCTGGTCCCGGTCGTTCCGAGGCCGAGCCCGCCGTCCTTGCGATCCTGCGACATGTAGTCGCCGAGTGAGGCACCGAGCGGCCGGGTGAGGATGTAGGCGATCCAGAAGGTCAGCACCGCATTGGCGCTCAAGCGGAGCTGGGTGACCGCAACGATCCCGATGGCGGCGGCGAAGAGCAGCGCTGACTTCCAGTAGCCGAGGTTCAGGCTTTCGGCGATGAGGTCGCCGGCGGCGGTCCCGAGTGCGAAGGTGAAGAGGATCGCAGACCAGTAGAAGGCCTCGCGCTTGGGCGTGTGGATCGAATGGATCGACAGCGTCCTCTCGCTCGCATACCAGGCGGCGAAGGTCGCCGCGAGGGCAACGACGAACGCGACGGTGGTGGCCTCCAGGCTGATGCCGAAGTCGTCGACGAGCTTGTCGGTGATGAGGGTCCCGACGACGCTGATGGCGACGACGGCGACCCAGTAGATGCCGGGGACGTACCTCGGCGATCGGAACTGGATGATGAGGGCGGCGACGAGCACCCCGGCCATGACGTAGGTGGTGTTGGTCAGTCCGAGGTTGAGATCGACCGCGAGGTAGTCGGCCGCGGTCTCGCCGACGGTGGTGGCCAGCACCTTGATGATCCAGAACCAGATCGTGATCTCCGGGACCTTGCTCAACACGGACCGGGCGTTGGTCCGAGCCCTTGGACCGGGACTGGCCCCTCGTGTCGCGAGACTGCGGGCTCGGGACTGTTGCTGGGTGACGGGCATGTCGTCTCGCTTCAGTAGGGGACTGAAACCGACCGTACGCAGGCGGTCTCCATGACAGATCTGTGCCGGGTAAACGCCAGTTCAACCGTTCGGCGACCGCAGCCGACCGTCGCCGCCGGCCCCTACGCTCCGCAGGTGGCCGTCGCTCGGGTGCTGGTCGTCGAAGACGACCCCACGATCGCCGACGAGGTCAACGCCGCCCTGCTCGCACACGGCTACGACGTGACCGTCGCGTCGACGGGATGGGCGGCGCTGGAGTCGGTCCGCTCTCGTCCTCCAGCGCTGGTCGTGCTCGACCTCGGTCTGCCCGACCTCGATGGGATCTACCTGTGTCGCACGTTGCGGGCCGAGCTGCCAGGGGTGCCGATCGTGATCGTCACTGCACGCGACACGGACCTGGATGTCGTCGTCGGTCTGGACGCCGGGGCGACGGACTACGTGGCGAAGCCGTTCAGCATGTCGGTGCTGCTCGCCCGGCTCCGCGCTCACCTGCGGGCGGACACCGGGACCGACGGCAGCGGCGAGATCGTTGTCGGTGACCTGCGGGTCGATCCGGCCGCGCACCGCGCCTACGTCGACAAGCTGGAGATCGAGCTGCGCCCCAAGGAGTTCGCGTTGCTGGAGATCCTCGCCCGAGCCGCCGGCAAGGTCGTGACGCGCGACCGATTGCTGAGTGACGTCTGGGATCTCCACTGGGAGAGCTCGACGAAGACGCTCGACATGCACGTCCACTCGCTGCGACGAAAGCTCGGCGAACGAAGCGACGGAGGTCCGTGGATCTCGACGGTTCGAACCGTCGGCTACCGGTTCGAAGTTCCGTGAGGCGCAGGATCACGCGGTCGATCCTCGTGGTGGTCGCGCTCGTCGTGCTCGGCCTCGGCCTGCCGCTCGGGGTTGTGGTGCAGCGGTTCTACGAGGATCGCTCCTTCGTCGAGCTGCAGCGGCGGGCTGCGGAGGCGACTGCAGAGATCTCCCTTCCGCTGACGGCCGCCAACATCGCAAGGGCAGCTGCCGAGGCCGACGCGCCGGGGGCGTTCAGCGTCTACGACGACCATGCGCGGCTGCTGTACGGAGCGGGCCCCGCCGTGGGTGACGAGCCGGTGACGCGCGCCCTACGGGGCGAGGCTGCCGCCGCGAGCACGCAGCGTGAGCTGGTGGTGGCGACGCCGATCACCGACCGCAGGACCGAGCGTGTGATCGGAGCGATGCGAGTCACCCAGCGCGACGACGTCGTCGCTGGCCAGGCCCGCCGCGCCTGGCTGCTCATGGCTGCGGTCGTCGCCGCTGCGCTTGCGTTGGCGGTCGCCGTCGCACGGAGCGAAGCACGCAAGCTGTCGGCACCGATCGCCCGACTCGCCGAGCACGCAGTGCGCTTCGGCCGGGGCGAGCTGTCGGTCGGAGGTGAGCGATCGGGCATCGCCGAGGTCGACACCGTCGCCGCGGCGCTGGACGACAGCGCGACCCGCCTCGCCCAGCTCCTGGCGCGCGAGCGATCCTTCAGCGCCGACGTCTCGCACCAGCTCCGCACCCCGCTCGCCGGTCTCCGGCTCCGGTTGGAGCATGCGGTCCGCGTCGACGACCAACGAGCGCTCGTCGAGGGCGCGCTGGCGGAGGTCCAGCGGCTCGAGGCAACGGTCGAGCAGCTGCTCGCCATGGCCCGAGACGCACATCCCGTCTCGGGGCCACTCTCGGTCGAGACGACGCTGCAGGCGGTGGAGGAGCGCTGGTCGCCCCGATTCGGCGTCGAGGCGCGCCCGCTGGCGGTGTCCAGCGGTGAGCGCCTTCCCCCGGTCAACGCATCGGACGTCTCGATCGGTCAGGTCCTCGACGTGCTGCTCGACAACGCGCTCCGCCACGGGGGCGGCGCGGTCAGCGTGCACGCCAGACCCGCCGCCGGCGGACTCGTGATCGAGGTCGACGACGAGGGAGCGGGCTTCGCCGAGGACCGCGTCGAGGCGATCTTCGAACGACGCGAAGGAGACGACACCGGCATCGGTCTCGAGCTCGCCCGGACGATCACCGAGGCCGAGGGTGGCCGACTCCTGGCGACAAGGGCGCGCCCACCTCAGTTCCGCCTGATCCTGCCTGCGCGTCCCTGACAGGCGCGTTGACGCGGTGCGGCGCTGCGAATGCCTCGCCGTCCTCTCGCCGTGGCGGACCCGTCGCCCGCCGACGTCTTTCGGACATTCGTTCCTGCCTGGTCACCGTGGCCACGCCCGCCGCCGAAGGGCGTAGCGAGCACGAGGATCCCCCTGGACGGTCCGGCGATCGAGCTGCGCAGCTTGCGCCACGCGTACGACGACGAGGGGGTGTGCACGGCATCGATCTCACGATCGAGCGAGGTGAGATCGTCGGGTTCCTCGGCCACGACGGCGCCGGCGAGACCATGGCCATCAACATCCTCACGACACTGATCGCCCCTAGCGCCCCTAGCGCCCCTAGCGCCCCTAGCGCCCCTAGCGCCCCTAGCGCCCCTAGCGCCCCTAGCGCCCCTAGCGCCCCTAGCGCCCCTAGCGCCCCCACGCCCCCAGCGCCCCCAGCGTCCAGAAGGACGCCGGTGAAACCAAGAGCTCCGACGAGTCGCCGCAGGGGCGCGGTCTACCGGCGGGTTGACGTGGCGCTCAGCCGGCACTCAGGTCCGACCCGTACGTTCGCCATCGACCCCCAGCTCGACGAACGGATGACAACATGGCCAGTGCAACCGAGACCAGCAACCGAACTGCGTCGAGCGTGACCGGCGAAGCCTCCCTGGCCGGGCTCGAGCTCGCAGGGATCGCCGGCCTCGGCAGCATCATCGCCATCCACGCCACCGAGCTGGCGGGCAAGGTCGACGAGGTGCGGTACCTCGGAGCCGGCTACGTGGCCCTCATCTCCGCCTCGCTCGTCGCCATCGCCATGCTGGCGGTCGGCGACAGGCGACGGTGGCCGCTCGCCGGGTTGACAGCCGGTGCGACGTTGATCGGGTACGTCCTGACCCGCACGGTCGGGTTGCCGGGCTCGACGAGCGACATCGGGAACTGGTCCGAGCCCCTCGCCGTCTGGTCGATGCTGGCGGAGATCGCCGTCGTCGCCCTCGCCGCCGTTGCGCTCGTGCGCCTCCGGCGGGACGAGACTCGCAGCGATGCCCGAAGCCGATGAGCCGGTTGCTCGAGTTCTCGTCGTCGACGACGAGCACTCCATCGTCGACGCGGTCGCGACAGCCCTCCGCTACGAGCGGTACGCCGTCGACACGGCATCGACCGGCCGCGCCGCCCTCGACGCCGTACGGGCAGTCCCGCCGGACCTCGTCGTGCTCGACGTCATGCTTCCCGACCTCGACGGGTTCGAGGTCGCCCGCCGCATGCGTGACGAGGGCATCGACGCACCGATCCTGTTCCTGACCGCCATGACGGCCCTCGAGGACAAGTCGCGCGGCTTCGACCTCGGCGCCGACGACTACGTCACCAAGCCGTTCTCGCTGGCCGAGATCATCATGCGGGTCCGTGCCATCCTGCGCCGCACCGCTCCCGAGACAGGATCGATGTCGTCTGAGCTTCGCTTCGCCGAGGTGGTGATGGACATCGACGCGCATCGGGTGTGGCGCTCGGGTACTGCGATCCAGCTCACGGCCACCGAGTTCCGGCTGTTGCACCTGTTCTTGCTGAACCCCGAGCGTGTCCTCTCCAAGGCGCAGATCCTCGAGCACGTCTGGCAGTACGACTTCGACGGCGATTCGAACATCCTCGAGACCTACGTCTCGTACCTCCGCCGCAAGCTCAACGAGCACGGCGCACCACTGCTCCACACCGTCCGGCTCGTCGGCTACGTGCTGCGCAACGAGGGTGTGGCCTGAGCATGTCACTCCGGGCCCGGCTGCTGATCGCGGTCCTCCTCGCCGCATCGGTCGCGCTCGGCATCGTCGACGTGGTGACGTACACGCTGATGACCCGCGCCCAGCTCGACCAGGTCGACCAGGACCTGGAGCGGGCGCACCCGCCCATCGAGCGTGCGGCGGCGCAGGCAACCACCGAAGTGGAGCAGGCGATCCGAGACGTCGCCCCGGCCAGCTACGTCGAGGTGCGTGACGTGAACGGCGCGCAGGTGGTGACGGTTCCACTGCGCCGCGCCGGCTCGCCAACGGTGGAGCTGGGTGACCGCGCTCTCGCACCGAAGCCGGGCGACGGCGACGACGACGCGGTGTTCGCGACCGTGCCGATCGGCGGTTCGAACGACTCCATGCGGATTCGCGTCTCCCGTCAGGAGGATGGTGGCGTGCTCGTCATCGGACAGACGATCGAGCGCCTCGAGCAGACGCGCACGCGGATGCTCGGCGTGCTCGTCGCCGGCACCCTCGGCGCCCTCGTCGCCGTCGGGCTGATCGGTGCATGGCTGGTCCGGATCGGCTTGGCGCCACTCACCGCAATGGAGCGCGCCGCCGCCGAGGTCACCGCCTCCGACCTCGACCGACGGGTCCCGGGGGACGACGCACCGACCGAGGTCGGTCGGCTCGCGTCGGCGATCAACACCATGCTCGACCGGCTGCACACTGCGTTCGACCAACGAGAAGCGGTGGTCGCCGAGCTCCGAGCGTCGGAGTCCCGGATGCGGCGCTTCGTCGCCGACGCGTCGCACGAGCTGCGCACCCCCCTCGCCGCCACCGCCGCGTACGCCGAGCTGTTCGAACGCGGGGCACGAGATCACCCCGACGACCTCGAGCGAGCAATGCAAGGGATCCGGACCGAGACGGCGCGCATGGCCGAGCTGGTCGATGACCTGCTCTTGCTCGCCGAGCTCGACGAGCACCGCCCGATCGACACGACCTCGGTCGACCTCGCCGACATCGCCGTCGAGGCCGTGCACGCGGCGCGCACAGTGGCACCAGATCGGCGCGTGGCCATACGAGTGGACGACATGCTGGTCGTCGAGGCCGACCGTGGCCGACTGCGCCAGGTGTTCGACAACCTCCTCGCCAACGTTCGCGCCCATACGCCTGACGGCTCGACCTGCGAGATCGACATCCGGCGAGACCGCGACGCAGCGGTCCTGTCGGTCACCGACGACGGTCGCGGCCTGGCCCCGGATGAACTGCTGTCGGTCACCGACCGCTTCTTCCGCGCCGACCGGTCTCGCACACGCGCCTCTGGAGGCGCCGGGCTCGGCCTGTCGATCGTGGCGGCAATCGTCGAATCACACGGCGGCACGACCACGGTCGACGCGCCGCCCGGCGGCGGATTGCGCGTCGTCATACGCATACCCGTGGCCGGCGCTCCCCGAGGTGTGGAACCCCGGTGACCGAGACTGCCGCGGCGCTCACCCGCGCCACCTGCATCGGCGACGCGGTCGCCGCCGCCGCCTCGCTGGTGACGGGACGCTGTCCTCGGCCCGCGCGACCGGCGCCCGGGCTCGCCTGCACGGTGGCCCGACCTGCACAACGGCCTCGGCGGTCTCACGCTGCAACTCGTCGTGGCGCACGTCACGGTGTCGATCGTGAACACCGACATCGGGTCGATCTCCCTGACGTCCCCGTGCCGGCGTCGCGAGCGCCGGCCGGCACGCGCTCGCGTGGGGCGTGCTGGGGACCTACCTGGTGGTCGGCGCGGTGCTCACGACCTGGCCGTGGCGACTGCGGGCCCGTCGACTGTGGCGCGTGATCCACCTCGGCTCCGTCGCCGGCTTCGGCGTGCCCCTGGCGCTGTCGGTCCACGTGCGCCACCGCGACGAGGCGTTGCTGACGCTGTCCGAGGAGGCGGCGACCGCGGCGGCCCAGCTGCGCACCCCGCTCGCATCGCTGCGCCTCCGGCTCGAGAGCGAAGGTCCCGGAGGCGAGGGCACAGGGGGCCCTGCTGGCACAGGCGCGCCGGCCCGCCGAAGCCGCAGATCTGCGCCTCGTGCTCGCCGACCCCGGACCGGGCGAGGTGCTCCACCTCGTGCTCGGCGGGCGCGGCCCGGCGCCCCGCTCCCTCGACACCACGACACCGGCGGGGGAGCGGTCCACACCGTGATTCGATCGCTGCTCATCGGGATCGACGCGCTCGGAGCCCTGTGGGCTGCGCTGTCGGCGCTCGCAACGTCATGGCCCGTCGACGCCTCCGACAGCCTGACCTCTCGGGCGCCCACCCACGGCCTGGTCGGTCCGTAGCCTTCGATCATGAGCATCTCCTCCCATTGGCACCGCCACCCCGGAGTCCGCTCCGGCGAGCAGCTCACCCTCGGCGAGCGTGCCGCAGACTCGATGCGCAACCGCATGGGATCATGGGCCTTCGTCTTCGGCGCGTTGCTGTTCCTGACCGGGTGGATGATCGGCAACCGCAACGTCGGGTTCGACCCCTACCCCTTCATCCTGCTGAACCTGATCCTGTCCTGCCTGGCGGCCATGCAGGGCGCCATCCTCTTGATCGCCGCCAAGCGACAGGACCAGATCTCCTCGGAGCTCGCGTTGCACGACTTCGCAACCAACGTCGAGGCAGAGGAGATCATCAAGACCATCCACACCCTGACGACCCAGCTCCACGAGAAGATCTGCGCGTCGTCCAGCCCAGCGCGGTGACCGATCTGGACGCCGTGGCCGACCTGACCTCCCGTACGTTGATGCCCGGTGCAGCTGCTCGAGATCGTTGGCCGATCCCTCTCGGTCTACGTCGCCGTCCTGGTCGGGCTCCGTCTCGGCGGACGCCGTGAGCTGGGCCAGCTCACGCCGTTCGACCTCGTCGTCATCCTGCTCGTGGCCAACGCCGTGCAGAACGCCATGGTCGGCACAGACACGAGCCTCCAGGGAGGGCTCGTCTCGGCGGCCACCCTCCTCATCGTCAACACCGGTGTCGCCCGTCTCCGACTGCGCAGCATTCGTGTGCGCCGGCTCGTCGAAGGCGTGCCAGTCGTCTTGGTGCAGCACGGCGAGCTCGTGACCGCGAACCTTCACCGTGAGGGCGTCACCGAGGAGGAGGTGATCGCCGCCGTGCGCGAGCACGCAGCGATCGGCGACCTCTCCCAGGTCGAGCTCGCCGTCCTCGAGACCGACGGTTCGGTCAGCGTGGTACCCATGACCGCCAACGTGCATCGAAGCCGCCGACGCCTCCGGCAGCGTCGGAAGTGATCGAGCAAGGTGATCGATGAGCTCCGACGATGGCGGAAGCAAAGGGCGCCGAGCGTCGCGGTGGCCGGTCGTCATCGGCGTCCTCGTGGCCGTCGCCCTCGGGCTGCTCGTCTTCGCGATCTCGCAAGAAGGTCAGGATCGCACCGTGACCGGCACCGTCACCGACGTCCACTCCCACCGCGTGTGCGTCGCCGATCGCGCCGGCGCGCGCAGCTGCGCGCAGGCGGACACGCCTGAGCGACTGATGCAGACAGCCGTCGGCGACTGCGTACGCCTCCGCTCCTCCGTCGAAGGTGTCCTCATCTCGATCGAGCGGGAGCGCGACGCCTGCCCCACCCCATGAGCTCCGCCTGCCACTCGGGGGCGTACGTGCCGGTCGTCGGCCGACGCTCGGCAGCTGATGTCATCTCCGGCCTTGGCGTTGGTGTTAGGCATGCCTTACACTCGAAGCGATGGGAATCAGCTTCCTGCTCACCCTGCGCGAGGGACTCGAGTTCTCGCTCGTCCTCGCCATCCTCTTCGCCTACCTCGCCAAGGTGGGGCGTCGCGATCTCTTCCCGGTCGCCTGGAGCGGCGTCGCCGCTGCCGCCGCTGCGTGCGTGGCGACGGGCGTCGCGTTCCACTTCGTGGTCGGCGATCTCGAGGGCAAGACCGAGCAGGTGGTCGAAGGCGCACTCGCGCTGTCGGCGGCGGGTGTCCTCACATGGATGATCTTCTGGATGCGACGCAACGCCAAGGGCCTCAGCGGCGAGCTCCGGAGCCGGATCGACGCCGCGATCTCAGGGTCGGCAACGGCGCTGGCCGTCGTTGCGTTCGTGGCTGTCGCTCGCGAGGGGTTCGAGACTGTGCTGTTCCTCGTCGGCGCCGAGAACGAGACGGCATCTGGCGCCGACGTCGTGCTCGGTGGCCTCGCCGGGCTCGCCGTCGCCGGCGTCCTCGGTGCGCTCATCTACCGTGGCGGCACCCGCATCGATCTCGGCACGTTCTTCCGCTGGACCGGAGCGCTCCTGCTCGTCTTCGCCGCTGGCCTCTTCGCCAAGGGGGCGCACGAGCTGCGCGAGCTCGTCGGGTTGGAATGGCGCCTCCTCGTCGACCCGGCGTGGACCATCACTCGCGGCCCGCTCGCGGAGGGTCGACAGGTCCATGACTTCCTCGCCGGCCTGTTCGGCTGGAGTCCGACGCCGGAGCGCCTCCGGGTGGCCGCGTACGTCGCCTACCTCGCGCCGGTGGCCTACCTCTATGCCCGCCCCGCACGTCTCGCGAACGATGCCGAAGTGAGCGACCGCAAGACGGTGCCAGCGGCATAGGTGGTCATGAGCGAGCAGACTCGGTTGTGCCCCCCGTCCTGACGATCCTCGGGGTGGCCGCCTTGTGCCCCGAAGCCAGAGCTCGACCTGCACGTGGTCGTCGTGAGGGATGGTGAGCCGAATCAGCTCGTTGCGCTGATCCGAACCATCCTCGAGGTGGCTGCCTTGTGCCCCGAAGCCAGAGCTCGACCTGTACGTGGTCGTCGTGAGGGATGGTGAGCCAAATCAGCTCGTCGCGCTGATCCGAGACGTTGGGTGCAGCCGCTCGTCGACCGGCCGACCGGCCCGGCGTCGGCTCGGTCGGCTGGCGACGCCGAACCGTCGGGCACCCGTGGTCAGCACGCCAGCGGTCGTGCCCGCCGGCGGCCGACGAGGAGGGGATGAGTAGGTTCGGTCTCATGGACCACGTCGAGGACGCACCGCTGACGAATCAGACGGTCGAGCTGTTGCAGGCGTTGATCCGCAACCGGTGCGTGAACGACGGCACCGCCGAGTCGGGCGACGAGGTCCGCAACGCCGACACGCTGCAGGCGTTCCTTGAGGGGAAGGGCGCTGACATCGAGACGTTCGAGCCGACGCCCGGGCGGCGGTCGATCGTGGCCCGCATCGAGGGGCGGGACCGGAGTGCGCCGGCCGTGTGCTGGATGGGCCACACCGACGTCGTGCCCGTCTCGCCCGAGGGCTGGCGCAACGACCCCTTCGGCGGGGAGCTCATCGACGGGGAGGTCTGGGGCCGCGGCGCCGTCGACATGCTCAACGTCACGGCGTCGATGGCGGTCGCCTTCGGCCACCTCCTCGACGAGGGCATCCGTCCCGAGGGCGACCTCATCTACTTCGGGGTGGCCGACGAGGAGGCTGGTGGCGTGCACGGCGCCGAGTGGGTGTGCGAGCACCACTGGGAGGCGGTCGCCTGCGACTACCTCCTCACCGAGATGGGCGGTTTCCCCATCGGCCCGGGACCGACGTTCGCCATGACCGTCGCCGAGAAGGGCCTCGGCTGGTCGCGCCTGCGGGTGAAGGGCCGCCCCGGTCACGGGTCTGCACCTCTCGGCGCCGACAACGCGCTCGTCAAGGCCGCCGAGGTCGTCCGCCGGCTCAGCGAGTACCGGCCCGAGCCGCAGATCAGCGCGATCTGGCGGGCCATGGTCGACGGGCTGGCGCTTCCCCACGAGATGGCCACCGCCCTCGTCGACCCGGGCCGCGTCAAGGAGCTGTGCGACGAGCTCGGCCAAGGCATCGGGTCCCTCGCGCACGCGTGCACCCACACGACGTTCTCACCGAACGTGCTCCACGGCGGCACGAAGACGAACACCATCCCCGACGTGGTCGACCTCGAGGTCGACATCCGCATCCTCCCGGGCGAGACGCTCGAGGACGTCGACGTCCACCTCCGCCGGGCGCTCGGCGACCTCTTCGACCAGGTGGAGGTGACCCCGCTGCACCGACGCGCCTCGTCGGCGTCCACCACCGACACCCCGATGTGGGCGGCGCTCGAGCGTGAGGTGAAGGCGGCCTATCCGAGCGCTCGGATCGTTCCCAACCTCGTCACCGGCGGCACCGACGCCCCCTTCTTCCGCCAGAGGGGTGCGGTCGCCTACGGCGCTGCGCTCTTCAGCGACGAGATCACCTTCGGTGAGTTCTTCTCCCGCTTCCACGGCAACGACGAGCGGGTCGATCTCCGCTCCCTCGGCCTGACCACGAAGCTCTGGGTCGACCTCGCAACCCACGGCCTGCCCTCGTAGCCACCCGGGTCTCAGGGTGGGGCATCATCGAGGCGAGGTGCGCGGTGTGTCGGCCGTGCCGCTCGGATCCCTCCGTGCTGCGGTCGACGCCGACGGCCTCACGAGGCTGTGGGCGGAGCTCGGTCTCCCTGATGAGCCGCCCGAGGTCGACGTCGCCCGGCGCGTCGTCGTCTCCGCCACCGTCCCCAGCGGGGGCTGCGTCCCGGAGGTGACCACCGTCGCTCGTGACGGCAACCTGGTGGAGATCCTGCATGAGGCTGGGGTCCGAGCGCGGACAGGTCTGCACGACCGCGCCGATCCACGCCGCGCTCGTCGTTGCCGTTTATCGTCACGACCTGGAGCCCGAGTTCACCCTCGTGCTGCCTGGCAGCGACACCCCGCTGTCCGTCTCCGATCAGCTCGCCGCCGCCGCCGTCGTCGCCGCAGGCCCAGACCCGTGGTGGATCTTCGGGCGGAGGTGCGCCACAGGCCTGGTTCGAGGTGATCGACATCGGGTCCTCGTCGAACGACGGGGCGGCGCCGGTTGATGGATGAGACTCGTGGGGTGGAGCCGAGCCTGATCGTCACGGACCTCGACGGCACGTTGTGGCACACCGACGACGACGTCCACGGCGACGTGGTGAAGGCGCTCCAGCGGGTGCTCGAGACGGGACCGCCGCTCCTCGTCGCAACGGGCCGGCGGGTGACCTCGACCCGGGTGCCGCTGGCCCGCATCGGGGTGGCGCCCGCCGCCATCGTCCTCAACGGTGCTCTCGGGCTCGACCTCACCACCGACGTCCGCTTCCACCGGGCGCCGTACCGCGCCGCCGAGGCGACCCGGGTGCTCGACGCCTTCCAGTCGGTCGGGCTCAGCCCGTGCATCTACGTGGACGAGCACACCCACGAGGTCTGCGTCAGCGACTCGCCCTCGACGAACCCTGGACACCTCGAGGACCTCGGGACGACCGCTGGCGTCAGCGACCTGGCGACGGTTGTGCGTGACGTCGTCGTGCTCGGCTTCAGCATCATCGGCGTCGACCACGACACCCTGGTGGCTGCTGCCGAGGCCGTCGGTGGCATCGCAGAGGTCCACCTCGACCGGGCCCTCGACTACCCGGGCCGGGCGTCGCTCACCGTCGCCCCCCTCGGGCAGTCGAAGTGGGACGGGGTCCTGGCCTTCTGCGGTGCCAACAACATCGACCCCGACCGGGTCGTGGCCCTCGGCGACGGTCCCAACGATGTCGAGCTCCTCACCGGCGCCGCCGTCGCCCTCGTCCCCGAGCACGCCCATCCCGCCGCCCTCGCCGTGGCCGACCTCGTCATCCCGCCGCCCGCGCAGGGAGGCTGGGCCCGGGTGCTCGACCTCCTCTGACCCGAGCGCTCAGCCCACTGTGCGTCACGACGTCGACCTCTCGGCGTCGGCGTCGACGGCACCGTCTCGTCGGCATCGAACCTTTCGACCGCTCGGGGGCGAGACTGCCGAGATGCGCGCCGTACCGCCTGCTCAGGATGTTGGGTCGACGACCGACTCGTCGTCCGACAGTCGCCCATCGAAGGCCGAGGGCTGTTCGTGGCTTTGTGAGCGAGCGAAGGCTGACGCAACGGCCCTCGTGGTCCCCCACGAGCTCGGCGTACGCCGACTCTCGCTCCCGACCCATGATCGACCTGGTCGACGTCATCACCACCCTCCCGATGAGCAGATCGAGCAGGCGGTTCCGCGCGCCACACCAACCCACGGAATGTCGATGAGCTCCCCCCCGCTCCTCCCGGGCTCGTCACGCAGGCGGGACGAGCGCGTCAGCGAGGGCCGACCGGGTGGCCATCCGTTCGTCGTCGTTCCGCCCGCCGATGGAGATGCGGAGGTCTGTGGCACCGGCCTCCGCATACTCCGCCAGACCTTCGGTGATCTCGTCGAACCATCCGGCGAGCGTCAGGTCTGCGCCGCTCTGCACGCCCTCCCGGTCGAGCGCCTTGCGGTAGCTGGGGAAGCTGTCGTACAGCGTGCTCTGCCTCCGGCCGTGCTCCCGCAGGCCTTCGGGATCGTCCGTCACGCACACGCTCACGAGAGCGACGATCCGGGGCGGTGGCCGACCAGCTCGATCGACGGCGTCGGTGATGATGGGCGCGATGCTGCGGTCAGTCCGGGGTCGGCGCGGTCGAAGGTCACGAAGCCCCGTCCGGAACGGAGCTCGCGTGAACCGGGAACCCGCTCCGAGGTCCCGATCGTCGGGTTGTCACGCAGGATCTCGATGAGCATCGTGTCGCTCCAGCTCGCACGCAACCGGTCCCTCCTCGAAGCGGTCGACGATCAGCCGGTCGCGCTCCTCGGTCCACGACGCGGTGAAGGGGGTGCAGCCGTCGTCACCACGGAGCGACCCCCCGTCGCCGAACTCGACGTAGGGGTCGAGGAGCGACCGACGGTGACGGCGGTGTAGGCGATCGGCGTCCACCGGCCCCCGAGACCGCCGCCGATCCCCTCGTTCCCGCCGTCCGCCACCTCGACCCGTTCGGTCGGATCGTCGGTCACCGCCGTCGCACCCCACAATCCCGTGCCGACGAGCACAGGAAGGACGACCATGGCTGCGCCGGCGCGTCGAGCGCGTGAGCGGCGCCGCACGCGGCGGCGCACCTGGTCCGTGCCGAACCCCACAGGCTCCGACCCGGCGGCCCGTTCGAGCATCTCCTCCCGGCTCGTCTTGTCGCCAGCACCTCCTCGGGTAGGTCACTCACCGGGCCGGATCGACGAAGGTTCTCGATCGCATGGTGGGTGGCGGCCTTGACTGTGCCAGGGCGCAGCCGAGCAGTGCGGCGGTGCCAGCGACGCCTTCACGCGAGATCCCCGCAGATCCGCACGGGGTCGCTGTCGCCGCAGCTGTGCTCGCTGAGCGGGGCGTCCCGCTTGAGGTCGGTGAGACCTGGACGGAGGATGAGGGAGGGCCTCCGGTTGAGCAGACCCTGCGCACGAGGGTCCCCCACCGAAGCTGCGTGAAATGGGATCTTCGGTGTGGCGGTGTCTGCTGTTCGTCGGTACCGGCCGACGGCGACGAGCGATGGGGGACCGGTGCGGAGGACCAGATCGAAGGTGGCAGCCGCCGCCACTGTCATGGCTGTGACCATGGCGGGCGCCGGGGTGGCGCAAGGTCACGGTGGCAGGAGAGCCGAGTGGCGCACGTTCGAGGAGACGTGGGTGTTGGAGGCCGACGGCGACCGGTCGGCGCTGGTGCTGCCAGGGGGGTCGCAGGAGGCCGAGAGCACCCTGGCCACGACCGTGCTGCCGGGAGCGCACGATCCGGGCGACGGCCGTCCCCCGGATCCTGCCCTCCGTGGTCAGACAGAGGGGGATGGGGACGAGCAACGGCAAGATGACGACGAGACGCCCGGCGCGCACGAAGGCGAGGCGCCGGCTGAGGACGGTGGCGAGACGCCGAGCGAGGACGGAGTCGAGGCGCCCGACGAGGGTTCCGGCCTCCCGCCGCTGGGCTCGACCCTTTACTACACCGACGGTGTGTACCGCAGCGTCGGCCGTGGGTTCCGGGCAGGCCGGGGGATCGGTGACGAGGGTGGCCAGTACGACTTCGGGGTCGATCGGGTCCTCGGGCGGATCAGCTTCGACATCCGGGGCCGCGGGACGATCGAGGCCTCCTTCTCGTTCACGTACGAGTCCGTGATCGAGGAGGAGACCGATCCTGTTCCGCCCTTCGAGCTGGCGATCATCGGTGGCACCGGCGAGTTCCGCGGCATCTCCGGAGAGATCACGATCTCCGACGACACCGATGCGAACGATCCCGACGACACGGTCGGCAAGGCCACGATCGACGCCGTCCTCCCCTGGCACGGTGGGCGCTGACCTGCGCGCGAGACCGCGCCCAGCTCGTCCTCGTGGCCCACCAGAGCGGTCTGGTGGGGGCCGACCCGGCCTGATCGCGCCACGAAGCCGACGCGGTCGGACTGGCCGGCGATGATGACGCGATCGAGGTCGGCGACCTCAGAGCCGGGCGGGAGCGATGCCGGCCAGGTCGTCCATCGCAGGACCGAAGGTGTCTTCGAGCCAGCTGGCGGGGTCGTCGCCGACCGGCGCCGTCACGAGTGTCGCCACGCCGACGTCGGCCAGCCGCTGTGCCCCTTCGAGGATCTGCGCGACGCTCGCCCCGGGCGGGACGTCGTTGAACATCGCCGTGACCTCGATCTCGCTGGGGTCCCGGCCGAGGGCATCGCAGTGGCGGCGCAGCACCTCCACCTTCTGCGCGATCACCTCGGGTCCCCCGAAGATGTTGCAGGCGTCGGCGTACTGGGCCACGAGCCGCAGCGTCTTCCTCTCGCCGCTCCCGCCGATCAGGATGCGGGGCCGCGGGTCGCTCACCGGCCGGGGCCGGCACAGCGTCTCCGCCAGCTGGTGGTGCCGGCCCTCGTACGGGCCGTCGTCGTCGCTCCACATCTGCAGGCAGATCTGCAGGGTCTCCTCGAGCCGCTCGAAGCGCTCGGAGACCGGCGGGAACGGCACGCCGAGCCCTCGATGCTCCCGCTCGTACCAGGCGGCGCCGACTCCGAGCTCGGCGCGACCGCCCGACAGGACGTCGCGGGTGGTGACCGTCTTGGCCAGCAGGCCGGGGTGGCGGTAGGTCACACCGGTGACGAGGAGCCGGAGCCGCAGACGATCGGTTCGACCGGCGACGAACCCGAGGGCGGTGTAGCCCTCGAGCATCGGGTGCTCAGCCGGCGCCATCGCCTCCATCTGGAAGAAGTGATCCATGAACGACAGGGCCCGCACCCCGATCGCCTCTGCCCGCTGTGCTAGGGAGCCGACCCCGGCGCCGATCGTCGCCGGCTGGCCGGCCCAATCGAAGCGCCACACGTGCAGGTCGAGGTTCATCGACCCGTCCTCGCCGATGGGCGTGCTCACAGGCGCCCCGCCCGGGTCAGAGGCGTCGCACGTGGCGGACCATCGGGCGGCCGAGCCCGTTGGTCCAGCGCGCGACAGCTCGGGCCCCGACCGCCTCGGCCACGCGCTGCGACGCGCCGTTCTCGGCGTCGACGAGCACGTGGACCTCCCGGGCGCCCGTGTGGTCGGCGAGGAACAGGAGGATGAGGCGCACGGCGCGGCTCACGTACCCGTTTCCCCGATGGGCGGGGTGGCACGAGTACGAGATGTTGGCCTCCCCGTGGGGGGCGTGGTCGTTGGCGAGGTCGCAATCGACGTGTGCGACGCCGTCGACGTCCCGGCTGTCGACGGCAAAGGACCACTTCGGTCCCGTGGCGAACGCATCCCGGTTGGCCACCAGGCCTGCGAGGGCGTGGGCCCGCTGCTCGGCGGCGGACATCGCCTCCCACGACTCCCGCTGCCCGGGCAGCCAGAGCCAGTCGATCTGCTCGTCGTCCTTGGCCTCCAGGTCCCGGTCGAGGTCCTCGGCCCGCTGGGGGCGGATGGTCATCACGCCGTCGGTGTACGAGAGCGGCGGGACCGGCCGTTTGGAGTACGGGTTGCCGTCGAGCTCCCCGCAGGCGGCGAAGCGCAACCGCGACGAGAGCGCCAGGGACCGTTCGTTCTCGGCGCTGATGAGCAGCGTTGCCGTGTGGTGGTCGGTGGCCACGGCGAGGTGGTGGAGGAGCAGCTGGACCGCCCGGGTGGCGTATCCCTTGCCCCGACGGGAGGCGAAGACGTTGTAACCGACGTTGACCTCTCCGGCCCCGAGCCACGAGCGGTCGACGTCGAAGTCGACCCAGCCGACGACCTCGCCGCCGACGACGATGCAGCCTGTCGGGCGCGGCACGTCGTCCCCCGGGCCGAGGAAGCGTCGGGACACCTCGTCTCGACCGGCGACCAGGAGCGCGGCATCACCGGGTGCCGGGGAGCGGATCGTCACGAGCCCGTCGGACGTCGGTCGGAGGGGAGCCACGCGGAGCAGTGTCTCGCTCCTCGCACCGGGCAGCCCACCGGTTTCCCGCCCCACCGTCCCCGCAGGCTCCTCCTCCGGGCGGAGGCGGAGGCCGTCCGATCGGTCGAGCCTGGACTGAGCCGACGGCGTCACCTCGGTCCGACGATGGCTCCGGTCACCCGCCGAGGCCCTCGGGTTCACCCTCGCCGGGAGCCGTGAACACCCAACGGGTGGCACGGGTGGAGAACTCCTCCTCTCGCTCGACGATGCCGAAGGCGCGCTCGGGCTCGAGCTCGATGATGAGGTTCTGGTCGAGGAACGCGGCGTCGAGCCCGGGCGAGATCGGCCGGTACTTGGCGAGGTAGCGATCGGTCCAGCACGCTGCTCGGGCGCGGTCGCTCACAGGGGCGGCCCGGCCCTCGACCGAGATGCACTCGACGGTGTCGTCGACCATGACGACGGCCTGGGGGCTGGCTGCCAGGTTGCGAGCTTTGCGGGCCCGTGGCGCACAGGAGAAGGCGAAGCGCAGCTCCTCGTCGTCCCACACCCCCCAGACCGGGAGCGCGTGCGGCCGGCCCTCGGCCGACACGGTGACGACCCAGAAGCTGCGGTTGGCGACGAGGCGCTCGGCCGCCCACGACCACGGCAGAGGGGTCCAGGCAGGGGTGTCGACGCCGTAACCGGGCATGTGCGGCCGCTGGGCACGGGGTCCCACCACGGTCGGGACGCTAGCGGCGGGCACCCCCGAAGGTGGTCTGGCTGACGATTGCACCGGTTGCCTCCGGACGCCGGAAGGCACTGCGACCGCTCGAGAGCCGCCGCCCTGCACGGGGGCGTCGACGCGGTGCCCCGATGACCGGGCGTTGGCCTCTCACCGGGCATGGCCGACCATCGCACCGGGCGGACGGGCCCCGCCACGCCGCTGCGGGTGGGTGGACTCGATCGATGATCCTCGTCACGTCGACGTGCGAGGCTTGCCCGATGACCGAGAGTGACGCAACCGTCCCCGACACGGGCCTCGAGCTCCGCTCGACCCTCACCGACGACGGGACGGTGACGCTCGGCATGCGCCGCTCCGAGGTCGTCCCACCGGGCGAGGACGAGGTCGTCGTCCGCGTCGAGGCTGCACCGATCAACCCGTCCGATCTCGGCATGCTCTTCGCGACCGGCGACACCGCAGCCGCGTCGGCCACTGAGCTCGACGGGCTCCCCGCCGTGCGCGTGCCGGTGTCGCGGGGAGCCGTGCTCGGCCAGGGTGGCCGTCTCGACAAGCCGATGCCCGTCGGGAACGAGGGCGCCGGCAGGGTGGTGGCTGCCGGATCGTCGGCCACGGCCCAGGCGCTGGTCGGGAAGGTGGTCGGCTTCCTGTCGGGCAACGCCTACGCCCAGTACCGCACGGTGTCGGCTTCGCAGTGCCTCGCCATGGCAGACGGCACCGACCCCGCAGACGCGGCGGCAGCCTTCGTGAACCCCCTCACGGCGCTCGGCATGGTCGAGACCATGAGGGCCGAGGGCCACACCGCTCTGCTGCACACCGTCGGAGCGTCCAACCTCGGTCTGATGCTGAACCGGATCTGCCTGGCGGACGGCGTGGGCCTGGTGAACGTGGTGCGCAAGCCGGCGCACGTCGAGCTCCTGCGCAGCCAGGGCGCGCAGCACGTCTGCGACTCGAGTGCGGCTTCCTTCGTCGACGACCTCACCGACGCGCTCCGTGCGACGGGGGCAACGATCGCCTTCGACGCGATCGGTGGCGGCGAGCTCGCAGGGACCGTCCTGTCACGGATGGAGAAGGTGGCAGGTGAGCAGGCGGGGGAGTTCAGCCGGTACGGATCCGACACCCACAAGCAGGTGTACATCTACGGCGGGCTCGACCGTGGCCCGACCACGGTCCGGCGCGACTTCGGCATGACCTGGTCGATCGGCGGATGGCTGCTCACCCCGTTCCTCGCCAAGCTCGGCCAGCAGGGCGCCGACCGCCTCCGGCAGCGGGTGGCGGACGAGATCACCACCACCTTCTCGAGTTCCTACGGCATGCGGTTGTCGCTGGAGGACGCCGTCGACCCGGCGATGGTGCAGCGCTACGGCCTGATGGCCACCGGCGACAAGGCCCTCGTCACCCCCCACGGCTGAGCGCCTCACCGGAAAACCAACCCCTCGGAGTCACCTCGACATCGACTTGTCCCTTCGCTCGCCGGCCAGGGATCGGCGACGGTCGACCCGGGGCGATGCATCGATCCCACCCGGATCGGGGAGACTGGCAGCAACGAGCTCAGGGGGTCCTCGATGTCGTTCGTAACTCGCGTCAAGACGCGTGCCGTTCCCGTGGTGCTGCTGGTCGCAGCCTCCCTCGCTCTGGCGGCGTGCGGACCGCCTCCCGACAGCTACGTCGCTCTCGGCGATTCCTACACCGCGGGCCCGCTCATCACGCAACAGGACACGACCATCCCCGGGTGCCTGCGTTCCCTTTCCAACTACCCGCACCTCATCGCACCGCTCGGCCAGCCTGTCTTCAGGGACGTGAGCTGCAGCGGAGCGCAGACAAAGGACATGACTGCGGCACAGGACGTCGACCCCGACCCGGACAACCCGCCGCAGCTTGACGCGTTGGACGTCAACACGAAGATCGTCACCCTCGGCATCGGTGGCAACGACATCGGCTTCACCGAGATCGCCAAGAAGTGCACCGAGCTCTTCGTCCTCCAGAAGTCCGGCTCCCCGTGCCGGGACTTCTACAACCAGAACGGCGACGAGGTCGGCCGTCGCATCGCCGCCCTGGCCCCGAAGATCGAGGAGGTGCTGGACCGCATCGACGCCCGCTCGCCGGACGCCGAGGTGTTCACGGTCGGCTACCCGGCCATCCTGCCCGAGACGACCGAGCTCTTCGAGGCGTGCCAGGCCGTCCTGCCCGTGGCCAAGGGCGACGTCCCCTATCTCAGGGACGAGGTGGAGAAGCGCCTCAACGCCACCATCCGGTACGTGACAGTTGCCCACGGCGAGGTCTTTGTGGACACCTACGGCCCGAGCATCGGTCACGACGCCTGCCAGCTCCTCGGCACCCGTTGGGTCGAGCCCGTCGTGCCTGCCGCCGACGCAGCACCGGTGCACCCCAACCGGCTGGGGATGGAGGCGACGGCAAGGGCCGTGCGCGCCACCATGCAGGCCAACGGGGTCGCCGTCGGCTGACCGGTCACGGGGAGGAGCTCACAGGCGCCTCCTTTGGGGGCGGCGAGCTCCGTGCGACGGTCCGCACGGGTTGGGGCGGGTCGGATCGGTGCGTCCACCTCCTGTTCCGTCGGGACGGTTCGGCGGACGTCAGCGACCCTCGGGCGTGCTGACGGGGGCGGGGAGAGCGCCTGCTCCCACCGCCCCCGGAGAGCACCCCTGCATCGGGGCCGTCGGGCCTTCGGGCGGCGCCCGCCAGCGCGATGCTGGCGCATGAGCCGCCTGTCCGAGGTCGACCTGTCCGCCAAGCTGTCGAAGAAGGAGTCCGAGGATCGGCTCGAGGACGCCGGCCAGCGCCTCCTCCACCTTCGGCTGCTGCTCGGCGGACAGCTCGGGGAGCATCGTCTCGGCCCGCCGGTGTGCGTCGTGTTCGAGGGATGGGACGCGTCCGGCAAGGGCGGTGCCATCAAGCGCCTCGTGGCGCCGCTCGACCCACGCCACGTACGCGTCGCCCAGTTCGGCGCACCGACGTACGACGAGAAGCGGCACCACTTCCTCTGGCGCTTCTGGCCGGTGCTGCCCGGTTGGGGAGGGATGGCGGTGCTCGACCGGTCCTGGTACGGCCGCGTGCTCGTCGAGCGGGTGGAGGGCTTCGCCACCACCGAGCAGTGGTCGCGCGCCTACGAGGAGATCGTCGAGTTCGAGAGGACGCTCGGGGCCGAGGGAATGATCCTCGTGAAGCTCTGGATGCACGTGTCGGAGGACGAGCAGCTCTCCCGCTTCGAGAGCCGCAGGAACGACCCGCTGCGCGCCTGGAAGCTCACGGAGGAGGACCTGCGCAACCGGGAGAAGCGCCCGCAGTACGAGGAGGCGGTGGAGGAGATGCTCGACCGGACCGATCGCACATCAGCGCGCTGGCACGTCGTCGCCGGTGACAACAAGCGCCTGGCGAGGGTGTCGGTGATCGAGACCGTCTGCGCAGCCATCGAGGCGGAGCTGACCGCCCGTGGCTTCGACCTCGAGCCGCCGACCTCCTGAGCCGGTTCTCCCACCGTCCCCGGGCGGGTCAGCCGCAACAGCCGCTCGGCTGATCGTGGCGCGCGTGTTCGGGTGCGTCGGCGGGACGTGTATGCGGGACGTGTCAGCGGGACGTGTCAGCGGGACGTGTATGCGGGACGTGTCAGCGGGACGTGTCAGCGGGAGGCGTCGGCGGGACGTGTCAGCGGGAGGCGTCGGCGGAACGTGTCAGCGGGAGGCGTCGGCGGATGTGTGGGCGGGAGGCGTCGGCGGATGTGTGGGCGGAACGTGTCAGCGGGAGGCGCGGCCAGGAACAAGTTGCGTGTGCAACTTGTTCGTGCGAGGAGACCGTCGACGACCATCCAAGAGAGAGGGCAGCCGCCATGGCACAGGAGCTCGAGCTGGGCCTCGACACCTTCGGGGACGTCACCCACGACGGGCAGGCGCGCCCCCTGCCCCACCCCGAGGTCATCCGCAACCTCGTCGAGGAGGCGGTGCTCGCCGACGAGCTCGGCCTCGACTTCATCGGCGTCGGTGAGCACCACCGTCCCGACTTCGCCGTGTCCGCTCCCGAGGTGGTGCTCGCCGCCATCGCCGGGCGCACATCGCGCATCCGCCTGGGCTCGGCCGTCACCGTGCTCAGCTCGGACGACCCGGTGCGCGTGTTCCAGCGCTTCGCCACCCTCGACGCCGTGTCAGGTGGCCGAGCCGAGGTCATCCTGGGGCGCGGGTCGTTCGTCGAGTCGTTCCCGCTCTTCGGCTACCAGCTCGACGACTACGAGGTGCTGTTCGAGGAGAAGCTCGACCTGTTCGCCGCCCTGCGCGGCGAGGGGCCGATCGAGTGGACGGGCACGACCCGGGCTGCGCTGCACGGCCAGCGGGTGGTCCCCGGCACCGAGTCGGGAAGGCTCAGGACCTGGGTGGGCGTGGGCGGCAGTCCCGAGTCGGTGGTTCGGGCGGCAGGTCACGGCCTCCCGCTGATGCTGGCCATCATCGGGGGTCAGCCGCTCCGCTTCGAGCCGCTCGTCGCGCTGTACCACCGGGCGCTGGCCCAGCTCGGCCAGCCGGTGCAGCCCGTCGGCGCCCACAGTCCCGGGTACGTGGCCGGGAGCGACGAGCAGGCCCGCGACGAGCTGTGGCCGCACCACTCGGCCCTGTTCGCCCGCATCGGGCGCGAGCGGGGCTGGCCCCCCATGACGAGGGAGCAGTTCGATCAGGCGGCTGGCCCCGACGGCGCACTCTTCGTCGGCTCCCCCGACACCGTCGCCACCAAGATCGTCCGGGTGGCGAAGGGCCTCGGGCTCTCCCGGTTCGACCTCAAGTACAGCGCTGGCACGTTGCCCCACGAGGCCCTGATGAGCAGCATCGAGCTGTACGGCACCAAGGTCGCACCCCAGGTGCGGGAGGAGCTCTCACGGGGGTGAGGTGACGGCCCGTCCCGGCGGGGCGTCCCAGGACGGCCGGGCGCGCCCGGTGGTAGAACCCGTGCGTGCAGTCCAGCGCGTCGCCATCCATCGGCCACCTGGAGCAGATCTGGCGCTCGCTCAGCGAGCTGTGCTCCGGGCTCTCCGACGAGGAGTGGATGCGGCCGACCGGGTGCCCCGGCTGGTCCGTCCAGGACAACGTGGCGCACCTCGTCGACTACGAGTGGCGCGCCCTCGGTCGACCGGCACCCGCCGGGCAAGCCGTGCCCCGCCCCAACACGAGGAACGCCCTCGGCGAGAGCAACGAGGTCGGTGTCGAGCACCGGCGGGGGCGGCGGGGCGAGGAGGTCCTCGCCGAGCTGCAGGAGGTGACGACGGCGCGGACGGCGCAGCTCCACGCCCTCTCGGAGGACGACCTGCTCACCGAGGTGGCGACGCCGGCCGGGCCGGGCACCGTCGCATCGATGCTCCGGCTGCGGGTGATGGACACGTGGGCGCACGAGCAGGACATCCGTCGTGCCCTGGCGCGCCCGGGTCACGACCGGGGGCCTGCGGTGCAGGAGGCGGTGGGGCACCTCGCCGGGTTCCTCCCGGTGATCGCGGCCAAGCGCGCCGGGGCGCCCGACGGCACCGTGGTCGTGCTCGAGGTCGACGGGGTCCATCGCTCCACCGTCGAGGTGGTCGACGGGCGCGGGCGCACGGCCGACCCGGACACCGGCAGCTGGACGGTGCGGCTGACCATGCCCTCGACCACGTTCGTCGCACTCGTCGGTGGCCGCTCGGACGCACCTGACGATGTGGCGATCGAAGGCGATGTCCAGCTCGGCCGTCGGATCGTCGCCGCCCTCGGCTTCATGCCGTAGGCCCCGGACCAGGCTCAGCGGCCGGTGAACCTGCCCGCCCGACGCTCTGCCACGGCTCGCATGCCCTCGCTGGCATCTGCTGTGGCGCCCAGGCGCGCCTGCTCGGCCGCCTCGTGAGCGGTGGCTGCCGAGAGGCGGCCGGCGAGCCCGGCCCGCAGCGTCCGGTTGATCGAGCGCAGGGCCAGGGGGGCACCGGAGCCAATCTCGGCGGCGAGATCGATCGCCGTCGAGCGCACCGCAGAGGCGTCCACGCAGGCATCGGCCAGACCGAGCGCCGTGGCCTCGTCGCCGCTGAACCGTCGTCCGGTCAGCAGCACGAGCGACGCCTTCGCCGGGCCGAGGAGCTCGGGGAGGGTCACGCTCAGGCCGAAGCCCTGGTGGATGCCGAGCTTCACGAAGTTGGCACTGAAGCGGGCCTCGGAGCAGGTGACCCGGAGGGTCGCCGTCATGGCCACCCCGAGGCCACCGCCGATGGCGGGTCCGTGCACGGCGGCGACCACGGGCACCCCGACCGACACGAGCCGGGCCGCAGCCGCGTAGAGGCGGGAGGTGCTCGCCCCGCCGATGCCGTCGTCACCCCGATCGGCGAAGTCGGCGCCTGCGCAGAAGGAGCGGCCTTGCGCGCACAGCACCACCGCGCCGATCGCAAGGTCGGCGTCGAAGCGCTCGAGCTCGTCGGCCACCGCCTCGATCATGGATGGGTCGAAGAAGTTGTGCGGGGGTCGCTGGAGCTCCACCACCCCGACCTGGCCCTCGACCCAGGCACCGATGCTCACAGCGCCCCTCGCCTGCGGGCGCTCCCCGGAACCTCACTCGACGGCCCCTCCGCCCCGAGCTGCGGCTCCTCCTGCGGTCCTGGCGCCCGGTGGCGGGCGCCCCCCGGAACCTCGCCCGACGGTCCCTCTGCCCCCGGCTGCAGCTCCTCCTGCGGCCTTGGCACCCGCCCCCACCGGCCTCCGTTCGTGCGGACCTGGCGGAACGGCAGCTTCGCCTCGGGCTGCGGCTCCCTCGGCAACCCGAGCACCCGTTCGCCGATGATCGTGCGCTGGATCTCGTCGGTGCCACCCGCGATCGAGACGGCAGGCACCGACACGAGGATCTCGGCCACCGTGCCGCCTGCAGGCGAGCCGGGACCGGACAACATGGCGTGGACACCGGTGGTGGCGGTGTGCGCTGCTGCCGACGCCCGTGCGATCCCGCTCGCCGCCAGCTTCGACAGCGACCCCTCTGCGCCCGGGGGCCTGCCGTGGGCGCGGGCGGCCTGCGCCCGCTCCGCGTTCCAACGGGCCACCCGCTCGAGTGCGGTGACGGAGGCGACGTGCTGGCGCACCACCGGGTCGCGGTCGGCGCCGGTCTCCGTGGCACGAGGGACGACGAGATCGGGGCGGCCGGCGCGCTGCGGGTACCACACGTACGTCTGGGCGTACGCCTCGGCCTCGGCGGCGGCCTCCCGCGCCGTGCGTCCTCGCGGCGGGCCGGACCGGACCACCGAGCGGGCCGGTGACAGGCCTCGCTCGTGGGCGAGGGTGGTGAGGGCGGCCGCCCACCCGCCGCCCACCGTCCCGATGACGTGGTCGTGGGGGATCCTGGCGTCGGTGAGGAACACCTCGTTGAACGACGCGTAGCCGTTCATCTGGCGCACCGAGCGCACCTCCACGCCTGCTTGACGCAGGGGGAAGGCGAAGTAGGTGATGCCCCGGTGCTTCGGAGCGTCCCAGTCGGTCCTCGCCAGCAGCATCCCGTAGACCGCCTTGTGCGCGCCGGTGGTCCAGAGCTTCTGCCCGTTCACGACCCACTCGTCGCCGTCCCGGTCGGCCCTGGTGGTGAGCCCGGCGACGTCGGAGCCGTTGCCCGGCTCGCTGAACAGCTGGCACCACGTGTGCTCACCGGTGGCGATCGGCCGCAGCAGGCGCTGCTGCAGGTCGGCACTGCCGTGCTCGAGGATGGTGGGCGCGGCGAGGGACATGGCAGAACCGGTGGGTGGTCCGACCGCGCCGGCTCGGGCCAGCTCCTCGCCGACGGCGCTGGCGGCGGGGGCGTCGAGGCCCCGCCCGAAGGTGTCGACCGGCCAGGCCGGGCAGCCCCACCCGGCGTCGGCGAGCGACGACCGCCACTCGCCCAGCGGCCGCTCCGGGTCCCAGTGCTCGACCAGCCAGGCCCGGACGTCCTGGCGCACTGCCTCGTGATCGTCCCCCATGTGCGTTCCTCCCCGGGCAAGCGTCGCGCAGGTCACACTGCGGTGGTGACGCGCCCCACGAGGACCATCGCCGCCGGACTCGCCTTCGCCGAGGGGCCACGCTGGCATGACGGGCGGCTGTGGTTCTCGGACATGGGAGCGGGCGTGGTGCTGGCCGTCGATCCGGACGGCGGAGCTCCCGAGATCGTGGTGACCGTGCCGGGCCGCCCGTCCGGCCTGGGGTGGTTGCCTGGCGGCCAGCTGCTCGTGGTCTCGATGGCGCAGCGGAGCGTCTTGCGACTCGATGGTGACGAGCTCGTGGTGCACGCCGACCTGTCGGCGCTCGTCGGCCACGACTGCAACGACATGGTGGTCGACTCCCGGGGCAACGCCTACGTCGGCAACGCCGGGTTCGACCTGACGGCCCGTCCCCTCGAGGTGGTCTCCGCCGAGGTCGTCCTCGTGCGCCCCGACGGGACGGCGAGCGTCGTCGACGACGAGGTGCTGTTCCCGAACGGTTCCGTCGTGGCCGACGGCGGTCGGACCCTCGTGGTGGCGGAGACGTTCGGCAGCAGGCTGACCGCCTTCGACATCGCCGAGGACGGGACCCTGTCGGGTCGCCGCACGTGGGCCGACCTCCCGGGACGCTCGCCCGACGGCATCTGCCTCGATGCCGAGGGCGGCATCTGGGTGGCGGACGCCTCGTCGTCGACGTGCGTGCGGGTGTGGGAGGGCGGAGCCGTGGCCGACGAGGTCGACGTCGGACCGTTGCACGCCTTCGCCTGCGCCCTCGGAGGCGCCAGCGACACGACGTTGTTCGTGTGCGCAGCCGAGGGCTTCACCGGCGCTGCCATGAAGGGCCGCTCCGCCACGATCGTGGCCGTCGACGTGGACGTCGCCGGCGTCGGTTCGCCGTAGCCCTCGGACTTGCCTGGACGTGCGCGCTCCACAGCGCGCCGAGGTGCGTGCCGGGGTCTGCGCCCCGACGCGCGTTGCTGAACCCGGGGGGCAGCCGGTGGTGCCGCCTGGTCGCACCGGCCGTCGGCGTCAGCCAGGCGCGACGGAGGCCATCGTCGGTCCCCCCAGGAGCCTGCGCACCTCGTCCTTCCGACCGGCGAGATCGGGCACCACCCGCTCGAGCGGCGCCCCCGTCGTGCAGAACACGAGGACGGCGGCGACCACCTCGAGCCCGGTGCTGGCTTCGAGCGCCAGGGCGTACGTGGCGGTCTGGAGGGCGTACCTGTCGGTCTTGGCGTCCGCCTCCACCGGACCCGAGATCGTGTCCGTCTTGTAGTCGATCAGGATGAGCCCCTCCGCCGACTCGTACAGCAGGTCGATGTAGCCCTCGACGGCCCGGTCGCCGACGGGGGCGGCGACGTAGAGCTCGCGCCAGCTCCTGGCGGCGGCGTTGGCCGCCATCACGCTCGGCGCCTGCAGCGCCGAGCGGACGAGGGCCGCAATGGTCTCCGCAGCATCAGGTACCGCCTCGAGGTGGGCGTGCTGCATCGCCAGGGCGTCGATGGTGGCGGGGTCACCGTCGTGCAGCTGCAGGGTGGCGTGGACGGCACGCCCGATCGCCGTGCCCGCCCGGCCACGTCCCCACGGGATTCCTGCACGGGCCGACTCGCCGCCCTCGTCGGCGGGAGCGGTCGGTCCCGCCGCCTCGGCGGCGTGGCGGGCGAGGGTGGTGGCGGCGACGAAGGTGCGGTGGCCGCGCTCCTCGAGCAGCGCGCCCCGGGCTGCGATCCATCCGTCCCGGTCGTCAGCTGGCGTCGGGGGAGGGGTGGCCACGACATCGGCTCGCCGTGCGTCGGTGCGGGGCGGGAGCCTTCGCCAGCCGCCCTCGGCCTCCGCGCCCGACAGGTCGTGGAGCCACCGCCCGAAGGACGTCTTGCCCGGCGCGTGGAACGTCGAGACGATGAGGTGGTCTCGGGCCCGGGTGCAGGCCACGTACAGCAGGCGGGCCCGCTCGTGGACGTCCATCTCCGCCTCGATGTCGGCGAGGCGGTCGAAGTGGTCCGTCTTGGCGTTGGCCTTGAGCTTGAGCTCGGGCACGTTGCCGTTCCACAGCACCCCGACCCCGCGGCGAGCGCCCCCGAGCTGGGTGCTGGCCCCGCTCAGCACGGTGATGGGGAACTCGAGACCTTTGGCGCCGTGGATGGTGAGGATCGAGACGGCATCGTCGTCGGTCTCGGCGTGCATCGGCTCGTGCACCCGGCTGCCCTCCGACCGCTGGAGCTCGGCCCACTCGAGGAAGGGGCGGAGGCCGCCGCTCCCAGCCTCTTCGAAGGCGCGTGCCTGGTCGACGACGAAGCGGAGCCGGCGCCACACCTCACGGGGACGCCGGTGGCTGAAGGCGAGCGCGAAGGCCTGTCGCTCCCGGAGGAGGCGCTCGAGCAGGGCGCTCGGCTCGTGCCACCAGCGCACCTCCCAGAGCGACCGCAGGTGGGCGATGGCGGCGACGACGGGATGCGCCTCCGGGAGCGCAACCGGCGCCGAGCGTCGGAGGTCCCAGTGGCCCCCGGCCTCGTGGAAGGTGAACAGGTCGACGTCGGAGCAGGCGTAGAGCGGCGAGCGCAGGGCGCTGACCAGGGCGATGGCGTCCCCGGGATCGTCGATGGCCCGCAGCGCATCGAGGACCTCGCGCACCTCCTGGGTGTCGTAGACGAGCGTCCCGGTGGCCACCCGGTACGGGATGCGCTCGGCGTCGAGCGCGTCTTCGAGCTGGCGCAGCGAGGTCCGGGTGGGGACGAGGATCGTGATGTCCGACATCTGGGCGGCGCGCCACGCCTTCGTCCGCTCGTCCTGGACAGGCCATCCGTCGGGGTCGTCCCCGATGGCGGCGATCGCTTCGGCCACCGACTGCGCCTCTCGCTCCCGCAGCTCCCCCGCGGTGCCCTCCTGGGGCCCGCCGAGGAGGACCACGCGGTGGTCCGAGGGCTGGTCGACCCGGAAGGCGGTCAGTGGCTGGTAACGGGCCTGCGCCCGTTGGACCTCCTCGGCCATCAACCTGCCGAAGACGTGGTTCACCCACTCGAGGATCGGTTCGACCGTACGGAAGTTCTGGTGCAGCGGCACCGGGCTGGTCCCCCCGAACGCGTCACGGGCGTCGAGGAACAGCCCGATGTCGGCTCGTCGGAAGCGGTAGATCGACTGCTTCGGGTCACCGACGAAGAACAGCCGTCCCGGGGCGGTCGCCACCTGCGACCACGGTCGGTCGATCGTGCCGGCCTCGACGGCGGCCGCGATGAGCACGGCCACCTCGATCTGGATGGGGTCGGTGTCCTGGAACTCGTCGAGCAGGAGGCGCTGGTAGCGCTGGCGCAGGGCGGCTCGGGCGCCTGGGCTCGTGCGCACGAGCCGCCGTGCCAGGACCAGCAGGTCGTGGAAGTCGAGCAGCCCCTCAGCCTTGCGCTCCTCGGCCGCGTCGCGGGTGAAGCGGGCGATGCGGGTGGCGAAGCGGCGGAGCACGTCGTCGGTGGCCCGCTGGACGAGGGCCGAGGCCGCGTCGCCGACGTCGTCCAGCGCAGTGCGGGCGGCGGCGGCGTCACCCCAGTCCCTGGCGACGCCGCTGCGCCCGCCCTTCCAGCCGTCCTTGCGCGCCTTGATGAGCTTGAGCCGGCGCAGGGGGTCCTCGTGGCCCAGCACCTCCGCAACCTCGTCGCGTACCTCTCCGATGCGCACGAGGAGAGCGTTGGCAGGGTTGCTGCACTCCGCCTCGAGCCTCCCGAGGGCGGCGACGGCCGCCTCGATGGACGACACGTCGACCGGGGGGAGCGGCGGGTGGACGAGGTTGGCGACGACGTCGAGGCGGTCCCAGCTGTCCTCGAAGACCTCGGCGACGCTCTTCAGCGTGGACACCCGCCGGGGGGAGTCGACCTCGATGTCGAGCGCCCACGCCTGGAGGACGAGCTGCTCGGCGCCCGGGTCGGCGTAGAGGGTGTCCACGAACCCCCGCCACCGATCCGAGAACCCGAGCTGCGACGAGACCTCGTCCAGGATCTCGACGTGTGGCGGGAGGCCGACGTCGAGTGGCTGCTCGCTCAGGATCCGAAGCGCGAACCCGTGCAGGGTGCTGATGGCGGCCTCGTCGACGTCGTCGAGCGCCTGCTGGCAGGCCGCCCGCTCGTGCTCGGTGGGGCCCTGGGCGAGACGGCGCTCGAGGCGCTCGCGGACGCGATCGCGCAGCTCGGCTGCTGCCGCCTCGGTGAAGGTGATGGCGGCGATGGCTGACAGGGGGATGCTGGCGTCGGTGACGAGGTGGAGGATGCGCTCCACGAGCTCGTGGGTCTTGCCCGTGCCTGCGCCGGCCTCGACGAAGAGCGTCTCGTCGAGCCCGGTCACCTCGATGCGACGGCGGTCGGCGTGGTCGACGGGGAGGCGGAGGTCGGTCATGCGTCGGGCTCCTCGGTGTCGGGGAGCGCGAGGCGCTCGAGGAGCGACAGTTCAGGGGCGCCGGCCTTCGCCTGCTGGTGGTCGTCTCGGTCGCGAGGGCAGACCCTGTCGAAGTCGCAGGAGCCGCAGTTGTCGTGCGTGCCGAAGAAGCTGTTGAACGGTCCTGGCTGGCCGGCGAACGTGCCGGACTCGATCCCGTCGACGATGGCGCCGACCACCCCCAGGAACCGGGAGCGTCGCTCGTCGCTCCACTGGTAGCCCCTCTGGCCGAACCCACCACGGGTCGACGTCATCCAGTAACGGGCGTCCACCTCGTGCACGCCGAGCTCCGCCTTGGCCGCCTCGGCGTAGATGCCGAGCTGGAGGGTGGTGCCGGCGAGCACGGGATCGTCCTTCAGCTTGCCGTACTTGTCGCTCCCGGTCTTGTAGTCGAGGACGACGAGGTGACCGTCCGCTGCCTGGTCCACTCGGTCGGCGTAGCCCCGGAAGCTCAGGGTGCGGCCGTCCTCCAGCTCCAGCGACAGCGGCGCCGCCCCCCTCACGCCGAACGGCATCTCGACCCGGACGGGACGGGTGCCGCTGGCCGCCCTGTAGAGGTCGTCGCTGTCGAGGAAGGTCTGCAGGTCGTCGAGGACCTCGGCTTGCCTGCGCCGCCAGAGGAGCGGTCGCCCTGTGAGGCCGGCCCGCTCGTAGCGCTCGAAGACCTCACCGGCGATCTCTTCGATGCGGGCGCGGTCGGGTGCGCTCCAGCGCTCGCTCGGTGGGGGGCTGCCCCCCGGCCGGCCGATTACCTCGCCGATGAACCGCTCGAGCACCTCGTGCACGAGCGACCCCAGATCGAGCGCGCCGATCTCGGTGATCTCTTCCGGGTCGTCGCGGTCGGCGAGGCGGAGCACGTGGGCCATGAAGTACCGGAAGGGGCACGACGCCCACGTCTCCAGGCGGCTCGGAGAGATCGGGTGACCGGCGGCCGGGGAGGGGAGCGCCTGACCGGCGAGGTTGCCGTCCCACTCCGTGAAGTCGGCGCTCCGCCGGGAGCGGTTGCAGCGGAAGCCTCGTCCGAGCGCATCCGCTGCCAGCGGGTGCGCTTCGGGGTCCCCGCCTTCTCCGACGTGGTGCAGCAGCGCTCCGACGTCGCGATCGGTCAGCGAGCCGTGGACGCCGGCCGTGGTGATCCCGTCGGCGTAGGACGCAACCACCTCGAACCCATCCGCAGCCAGCTCGCCCACGTCGCTGCTGAACACCTTGCGGCCGAGCCGGTCTCCGAGGCTGTCGAGCAACCAGCGCGACGCCAGCCTGTTGCGGCGGTCCCTGAGGTCACCCCGGGGGAGGAGGAGGGTCCGCCGCGTCGCCGAGGCGAGCGCAGCCAGGTAGGACCGGTGGATGTCGGCCAGGCGCTGCTGGCGGGTGAGGAGCTCGCCGCCCGTGGCGAGCGACCGATCGGCGTCGGGCAGCAGCGTGTCGTCGCGGCGGAACGACGGGCAGGTGCCCTCGACCATGCCGACGACGAACACGGCGTCGAGGTCGAGACCGATCGCCGCCGCCAAGGGGGCCACGAGCACGCCGTCACCGAAGCTGCCCACCCGGCCACCTCTCGCCTCGAGCTCGGCCTGCACCGCCTGTTCGAAGGCGGCGGGGGTGGGGTGGGGTTCGATCTCGTCCAGTACCACCAGGCGGGCCAGGGCTGCTTCGACCCGCGAGGCAGCGTCGAGCTCCGGGTGGGGCCAACCGACCCGGAGCCGCTCCGGCCCCAGAAGGGCGACGAGCAGGGCCTGAGCGGCTCCGGACCGGGCGGCCCACGAGGGCTCGGCGTCGATGCCGTCGAGCGCATCGGTCAACCACGCGACGAACCGGGCCAGCTCCTCGGAGGCGTCGGCGTCACCGGAGAGGCGGTCGAGCCGGGCACCCGAGGCGCCGCCGGTCGCACCGAGCTCCGCCCGTTGCGTCCGCAGTCGCGCTGCGTGGGCGGCCAGCTTCGCCTTCCAGTCGTCGCGCCCGCCCACCACGCCCGCGGCGCGGGAGAGCTCGTCCCAGCGGCCGGAGGGCGCGTGGTGGCCCTCGTGGCGGACCGGCCCTCCTGACAGCAGCGCGATCACCTCTGCGCGACCCCAGCCCGAGGTCCGCAGTCCCATGGCGCCGAGGAGTGTGCGGCCTGCGACGGAGTCGGCGAGGCGAGCGGGGGAGGGGCCGTTGTGGGGGATCCCCGCAGCATCGAGCTGCTCGAGCAGGATCCGGGCGTAGGGCTCGGCGGTGGGGAAGAAGACGGCGATGCGGGCCAGGTCGGTGCCGTCCGCTGCGAGGGACATCACCTCGCGCAGCACCGTCCTGACCTCCTCGTCGGGGTCGGAGACGCTGATGATCCGCTCTACTCCAGGCGCCTCGACGCCCACCCCGGCTCGCACGGTGGCCCCGACGGACGCGCACAGCTGGCGCACGAGCTCATCAGCGTCGTCGGCGCCGGTGAGCCCGGCCACGACCGCTGAGGACGGTGCCCGCACCAGGACCTCGTGCACGAGGTCCTGCATGGCGGGGCTGAGCCGGTCGGGGAGGTGCCAGACGACCGCTCCCAGTGCCCGCGCTGCCTCGGGGTCCCGGGTGAGGCGTCGGGTCGCGGCCAGGGCGAGGTCGTCCTCGTCGTGGTAGCCGCGCAGGCGGGCGCGCACGGCGGCGACGAGCCGCACCACCTCGGCCCCCCGGGCGCCGCCGGATGCGATGCCGGCCAGCGTGGCGGGCCGCGCACGGCTCAGCTCGCCGTAGAGCTCGACGAGGGCGGCCGAGGTGGCTCGGTGCTCGGCCACCTCGGCGAAGATGCCGGGTGCGGTGGCCAGTACGGCGCGCACCGCTGAGGCGAGCACGGGGTTGGTCAGCGGCCGGCGCTCCCCGAGCTCGGCGGAGCCGAGCAGCTCGGCCAGGCGGAACGGCGTGACGAAGCTGACGTTGGCGAGACCAGGGGCACCGAACGCCCCGCCCCCGATCAGCCGGCGGACGGACAGCCCGGCCTGGTTGGACGGCACGATGACGGTGACGGGGTCGAGTGGGTGGCCGACCTTGGCCCCTGCGATCCGCCTCGCCACCGCCTCCGTGGCTGGCCGCCCGCAGGCGACGGCGTCGACCTCGATCTGCCGGTTCTCCTCCGCCGTCGCCATGCACCCGAACGTACGGGAAGGGTGTGACGGCCCCTGGCCATAGGGTGGCGCCCCGTCGCCCACGAGCGACGTGAGCGCGAGACATCGACGAAGGGATGCACACCATGGCAGCAACCGCCACCGCACGCTGGAACGGGTCGCTCGACGAGGGCTCCGGGTCGATGTCGACCGCCACCGGGCTCTCCGGCGACTTCTCGAAGGCGTCACGCTTCGCAGACGGCGCCGGGACCAACCCGGAGGAGCTGATCGGGGCGGCCCACGCCGGGTGCTTCTCGCAGTTCCTCGCCGGGCTGCTCTCGAAGAACGGCACGCCCGCCGACTCCATCGAGACGACGGCGAAGGTGTCGATCATGGTCGGGGACGACGGCCCGACCATCAACAAGATCGCGCTGTCGACGGTCGTGGGGGTCGACCTGCCCGAGGACGAGATCAGCAGCCTCGCCGATCAGGCGAAGGCGGGCTGTCCGGTCTCAAAGGCGCTCGCCGGGGTCGGCGAGATCACCCTGAAGGTGTCGAAGGCCTGAGTCGTGCCTCCACCGGGCGCCTCCTTGCCGGGCGGGCACCGACCAGCCGCCGAGGCAGCGGCCCTCCCGGGCCCGAGCGACGTGCCCCCCGTGGACACCGACACCTGACGAACCCCGCACGGACCTGCCCTGCCGGCGCTGCAGCTGGTGCCTCGGCCCCGATCGCGGGTGGGTGTCTCGCCTGGGTCTGGACGGGGGTCAGCCCTCGGCGGCGATCGCCCTGCGGCCCTCGTCGAGGATCCAGTCGGCCATGTACTGCGCGCTCTCCCCCACGTAGTGCAGCCCGTCGGGCCGCAGTGTGATCCCGTCGACCTCCTGGCGGCACGGGAGGCTCGGGCAGACGTAGCGGGCGACGTCGGCCACGACGGCCTTCGGGCGTTCCTCGGCCACCCGGCGGACGACGGCGTTGGCGCAGTCGGTCCGAGCGATGCGCTCCTCGGGGGCCAAGATGATCTCGGAGTAACCGGGAGTGGCGATGACGACATCGGCGCCGGTGGCGCCGAGGACGTCGACCGCCGGTGCCACTCCTCCCTGAGCCAACTGTCGTACTCCGGCATGCACGGGTGCAGCCAGCGACCGTCGTGGAGGTAGTCGGCGTCGCCCGGGTCGTTGAAGGCGACGACCACCACGTCCGGTTGGAGCGCCTCGACGTCCTCGGCCCAGGTGGCGGTGCAGTCGACCCGCCCCTGTGGGCAACGCTCGCCGTTCGTGAGGCGTATGTCGTCGGGCAACGGGAACGTGCACCCGAGCAGCGACCGGTTGACGGCGACCATCGGGCGGTCGGTCGGCATGTCCTGCATGCCCTGGCCGAGGTAGAGCCCGACGGAGTTGCCGGTGACCATGATCCGCTCGGCGCCGGGTGCCGCCGCCTGGATCGCAGCGGTCGCCTCCGGCTGCTCGTCGGGGAGCACCGCCTCGCCGACCGGCGCGGCCGACGTCGCCCCCGAGGTGCCGACCAGCAGGGCGAGGACCACGACGACGGCGGCGAGCGGCGAGGCCACCCGCAGGTCGACCCGTCGCAGCGTGCCCCGCCGGATCGGCTGCTCGACGACCACGTACGAGAGGACCGCCACGACCAAGGTGGCGGCGAGCCGCAGGAGCACCAGCGGCCAACCGTCGATGCCGGTGCGATCGGGGCTCAGCACCAGGTAGACGGGCCAGTGCCACAGGTAGGTGCCGTAGCTGATCAGGCCCAACCAGCGGAGCGGCGCCACGCTGAGGGCGCGGCCGAGCAGGCCCGGCTCGGGGGAGGTGATGGCGGCGATCACCGCGACTGCGACGACGGCCAGACCGAACATCCCGCCGCGGTACAGCCACTCAGAGGTGCCCTCGGCGTGGGTCCAGGCGTAGGCCGTCAGCGCTGCGCCGGCGAGGCCGACGGCCTGTGTCGCGGACCGGGCCCGGGCCGAGGGGCTCGAGCTCCGCACCACCCTCCAGGCGGCGAAGGCGACCCCGACGAGGATCGACGCCGCACGTGCGTCGGTGCCGAAGTAGACCCGGGTGGTGTCGCTCGGGTCGTACAGCAGCACCATCGTCGCCAGCGAGCACGCTGCCAGCACCAGTGACGTGACGAGCACGCTCGCCGCCAGCCGCTGGCGGCCACGCCAGCGCAGGAGCCCGATGATGACGAGCGGCCACAGCAGGTAGAACTGCTCTTCGATCGCCACGCTCCACATGTGCTGGAGGGGCGACGGGGCGGCGAAGAGGTCCCAGTAGCTCTCGTGCGCGAAGACCGCCCGCCAGTTGGCGATGTAGGCGACCGTCGCCAACCCGTCGCCGCGGATCCTCGTCAGCTCCGAGGTGTCGGCGACGAAGCGGGCGTAGGCCGCCACCCCCAACAAGAGCCCCGCCATGGCGGGGAGCAGCCTCCGCGCCCGGCGGGCCCAGAAGGTCGAGAGCCTGACCTGTCCGCTCCCGGCCGCCTCCCGCAGGAGCAGCGACGTGATGAGGAACCTGAGAGCACGAAGAAGAGGTCCACGCCGAGGAACCCACCCTCGAGGTGGCCGGCGTGGAACAGCAGCACACCGGCGACGGCGAGGCCCCGCAGCCCGTCGAGGGCCGGCATGTGCAGCAGCGCCGGGTGGTGGGCCTCCTCGACGACGGCCCGCTCGGCCACGGTGGCCGTCATCAGGTCCTGGTGTGGCGGTCGTCCATCGGTGCTCCGGCTCGGCGATGCTTCAGCGCCAGCGCTCGGAGGAGCGGCTCGGGGGAGGGCCGAAGATCGGAGCCACACGGTACACGACCGCCCCGTTCCCTCCGGAGCGGAGGCAAGCTGAGCGGCCTCCCCAGGCGAGACTCGCTCGATGTTGCACCTGCGCGTGACCGTCCCCGCCGAGCAGGCGGAGGCCGTCCACGAACGGCTGGCCCAGACGCCGGGTGTGGCCCACCTGGCCCGCCTGGCCGGAGCCTCGACGCACCCGCCCGGTGACCTCCTCCTGTGCGACCTCGCCCGGGAGGCGGGGGACGCCGTGGTCGAGTGGCTGCAGGACGAGGGCGTGCACCACCGGGGTGCGATCACGCTCGACCCGGTCGCCACCGTGGTCTCCGATGCCGCAGCCCGGGCCGAGTCCGCATCCCCCGGCCACGGTTCTGACGCTCTCGTGTGGGAGGCCCTCGAGGCCACGGCGAGGGACGAGGTGACCCTCACCCCGTCGCTGCTCGTGCTCATGGCGGTGGCGTCGATGATCGCCGGTGTCGGCATCCTGCTCGACTCCCCGATCCTCGTCGTGGGGGCCATGGTGGTGGGCCCCGAGTACGGACCCCTGGCGGCCCTCTGCGTCGTCGCCGTCCGCCGCCGCTGGTCGAGCCTGGTGGCGCCTGTCAGCACGCTCGCCGTGGCTTTCGCGATCGGCGTGGCGGCCACCGCCGCCCTCACGGTCGTCCTGCGCGTCACCGAGATCGCGCCTGCTGGTTACGCCCTCAGCGACCGCGAGCTGACGGCCTTCATCTCACGTCCCGACGGTCTGGCTGCGGTGGTGGCGGTGCTCGCCGGTGTCGCCGGGATGCTCTCCCTGACCGAGGCTCGTACCGGCACGCTCGTCGGCGTCCTCGTCTCCGTCACCACCATCCCCGCCATCGCCAACATCGGGGTTGCGGCCGCGTACGGGGCGGCTGACGAGGTGCGTGGTGCCGCGGTGCAGCTGGCGGTCAACGTCGTCGGGCTCCTCCTCGCCGGTGTGGCGACCCTCGCCGTCCAGTCCCGCCTCACCGCCCGTCGACTGGCAGACGGCGACGGAGGGGGCGACCGCGAGGAGGTCGATCCGGAGCGCGAGGCGCCCGGGCGCACCTGACGCCGATCACACCGGATCGGCCGCCCCGGAGGTCGCCCGATGCACGGGCCGGGCGCCGGGCACGCCAAGTGGTCGTCGAGGAGGATCATCGTCTCTGACGACCTCCGCGCCGGCGCGTGCAGGGGCGCAAGGTGGTTCAGGCCGTCGCTCGTCGGTGCCCAGCGCTCGTGACGGCCCTCGACCGGACCACGTTCCCAGTCACGGGGCGCAGGCGAGGAGAGCCCCTCCGTCTGCGAGGGGTGGCGAAGGGCAGACGCTCAGGCCGGAGGAGGGACGTCGTCGAACGCGGGGGGTCGCTTCTCGAAGAAGGCGGTGACGGCCTCGACCTGGTTCCGGCTGCCGATGAGCGAGCCGATGGCACGACGCTCCTCGGCGAGCTGCTCGGCCGGTGTCCGAGACGAACCGACGTCGAAGAGCCCCTTCGCAGCGCGTATGGCGTCGGGGCTCTTGGCCGCCAGCTCGTGCGCCAGCTCGAGGGCGGCGCCCCTCGGGTCGTCGGCCACGCGCGTCGCCAGGCCGAGCCTGACCGCCTCCTCACCCGTCACGGTCCGGCCCGTCCAGGTGAGCTCCTTGGCCACGTCGACACCGACCAGACGGGGGAGGGTCACGCTCGCCGTCATGTCGGGGGTGAGCCCCCACCGCACCTCGAGGACGCTGAGCGTGGCGTCGGGGGAGACGATGCGCAGGTCGGCACCGAGTGCGATCTGCAGCCCCCCACCGAGGCAGGGGCCGTGCACGGCGGCGACGACGGGGACGGCCAGCTCGCTCCACACCCACGCCGCCTGTTGTGCGAGGTGGGTCACGCGACCGTCGGTGCGGCCGATCGCGCTCGTGCCCCCGTCGTCTCCGTCCTCCGCAGACGCCATCGCCTGGAAGGAGGAGAAGTCGAGGCCGGCACAGAAGCCACGACCCTCGCCCGACAGGACGACCGCCCGCACCGAGGCGTCGTCCTTCAGCGACTCGCCGGTCGCCACGATGGCAGCGAACATGGCCGGGTCGAGCGCGTTGATCTTGTCGGGGCGGTCGAGCCGCACATCGGCGACGCCGCTGTTGATCGTGACGCTGACCCGATCACCCATGGTCGAAGCATAGGAGCCCCCGTGGCCAGGGTCGCCGGGACCCGCTGCCCCACCGGGGCGCGCCCGACCACGGGAACATCGGCGCACCCCTGACCGGTTGGGCCTCGTGTGAACGATGCGAGCGGTGAGCACGAGACGATGGCGGAGGAGGAGGTCACCTTCTTCTGGCGCCCGGGCTGTGGTTTCTGCACCCGGCTGCGATCCGGTCTCGAGCAGGCCGGGGTGTCGCTCGTCGAGCGCAACATCTGGGAGGACGAGGACGCGGCTGACTTCGTCCGCTCCGTGGCCAGGGGCAACGAGACCGTCCCGACCGTCGTCGTGCGGGGGCGCGCGCTGGTCAACCCGCTGGCCGCCGAGGTCCTCGCCCGCCTGGCCTCTCGAGGGCTGTAGACGCCTAGAGCAGCTCGTCGAGATCCAGCTGCTGGGCGGCCCGGGTGAAGCGGGCGTTCATGCACTCGAGCAGGGCCCGCTGGCGGGGGTCCGCGAGGTCCATGCCCCGGCTGGCCACCACCGGGTACACGAGGCAGAACAGCGACGCCTTGCGGTAGCAGAGCCACAGGTCGTCGCCGAGGTCGTCGTCGGGCACGCCTGCGGCCCGCAGCCTCTCGACGTACCGCTCGAAGAGCCGTCGCTCGTGGTCTCTGGCCACGTCGGTCTCGAGGCTCTGGGTGATGAAGTAGGCGAGGTCGTAGGCCCCGCTGCCGGTGCCCGTGAGCTGGAAGTCGATCAGGACCGGTGCACCGTCGTGGTCGAACATGATGTTGTCGGCCCGGTAGTCCCCGTGGCAGAGGGTGGCCGGCTGGCTGCTGAGGTCCTGGAGGAGCTGCGGCATGGCCGCCGCCCAGCGCGGTCCGATGTTCGCCATCGCAGGGTCGATCTCCATCTGCGACGTCACCTTCTCCCAGCCCTCGGCGAAGACGATCGGCAGCACCGCCGTGTACACGGGATCACCGAGGCTGACGGCGACGCCCTTCTCGGCGAGGTGGTCCGCGTTGCGCCACCACGTGGCGTGCCAGGCAGCCAGCGCGTCGACAGCCACCTCGGTGTCCTCGATCGCCATGCCCTCGAGCTGGTCGACGATGCGCATGCCGACCATGTCCTCCATGACGACGATGAACTTGCTGGTCTCGAGATCCACCGCGCCGTGGTGCAGGGCGGGCACGCGCACCGGGACGTCGGACGCCAGCTGCTCGAAGAACGCGACCTCGCGGATGTACATCCGCAGCATCGTGGAGGTGAACACCGCTGCCTCGTCCAGGGCGGGGAGCTTCACGATCACGCTCGACGGGCAGTCGTCGCCCTGCAGGGCGACTCGGTAGAGCGCGCTGCTCACGCCGACCCCCACCCCGATCTGGGTGGCCACGGCGTCCTCGCAGGGCAAGCCTGCGACGTTGCGGAGCCACGCCGGGGTCACGTCGTCGATGGTGTCGGGGATGCTCGTCATGTGGTCCTCCGCTCGTACGACCTCGTTCGTCGGAGCATGCCAGACCGCAGATGCGTGTGACCAACGGCACACCCCCTGGCGTGGTCGGAGGACCCGTCTCGAAGGGTGAGGTGCAGGGGGGCCCGGCGCGTCGTCCGTTGGCCGTGCCGCGCCCGAGCGGCCGCTCAGCTGGTCGTGAAGGTGGCGATGGCGTGCGCCACGTCGGCGCCGTCGCCGTCGGTCACGTCGACCTCCACGATCGTGATGTGGCTGCCCCGTCGGCGCACCCTCGCCTTGGCCAGCACCCGCCCGGCAGGCACCGGCTCGAGGTACGTGACCTTCATCTCGATGGTCACGGGCGTGCCACCGCCGGTGACCACCGCAGCGCCCATGGCTGCGTCGCACAGGGTCGCGATGGCGCCGCCGTGCACCGTCCCGTGCGCGTTGAGGTGGCGCTCGTCGGCGTCGAGGGCGACGACGGACACGTCGTCTCCTTCGTCGTCGACGTGCTCGAGCCCGACGTGCGCGCAGGAGCCTTCGTTGTCCATCGCCCCGCCTGCCCCCCGCCCAGCGGCCTCGAACCTGCGGGTGCCGGCCCGCGTAGGGTGCGGGCAGGACGCGACCGAGGACGACAGGGAGGCGCACGTGGCTGCACAGGACGACTGGGGCTTCGAGACCCGCCAGATCCACGCCGGGCAGGAGCCTGACCCGACGACGGGCGCCAGGGCCATGCCGATCTACCAGACGACGGCTTATGCGTTCCGCGACAGCGAGCACGCTGCCAACCTGTTCGGGCTCAGCGAGGTCGGCAACATCTACACGAGGATCATGAACCCGACGCAGGCCGCCTTCGAGGCCCGCATCGCGTCGCTCGAGGGGGCGACGGAGACCGCCATCGGGATCCCGGGGGCCCTGGCCGTGAGCAGCGGGCAGTCCGCGACCACGATGGCCATCCTCAACATCGCGAACGCCGGCGACCACGTCGTCGCCTCCGGTTCGCTCTACGGGGGCAGCTACAACCTGTTCCACCACACGATGCCGAAGCTCGGCATCGAGGTCTCCTTCGTGGAAGACCCCGACGACCTCGATGCCTGGCGGTCGATGGTGCGCCCGACGACGAGGGCGTTCTTCGGTGAGAGCATCGGCAACCCCCGCAACGACGTCCTCGACATCCGCGGCGTCGCCGACGTGGCCCACGAGGCGGGCGTGCCGCTCATCGTCGACAACACCGTCGCCACCCCGTACCTCATCCGCCCCTTCGAGTGGGGGGCCGACATCGTCGTGCACTCGGCGACGAAGTTCATCGGTGGCCACGGCACGTCGATCGGCGGGCTCATCGTCGACAGCGGCGCCTTCGACTTCGGCGCCGGCGACAGGTTCGCAGGGATGAACGAGCCCGACCCGAGCTACCACGGCCTGCAGTACTGGTCGGCCCTCGGGCCGGGGGCCTACATCATCAAGGCGCGCGTCCAGCTGCTCCGAGACCTCGGCTCTGCGGTCACGCCGTTCAACGCGTTCCTGTTCCTCCAGGGGCTCGAGACGCTGAGCCTGCGCATGGAGCGCCACTTCTCCAACGCGCAGGTCGTGGCCGAGCACCTGGCGGGTCACCCCCAGGTGGAGGCGGTCGCCTACGCCGGCCTCCCGTCATCCCGCTGGCACGAGCGGGGCGCAGCGCTCGGACGCGGTCGGGGCTTCGGCTCCGTGCCGGCCTTCGTCATCAGCGGGGGCGTCGAAGCCGGGAAGCGCTTCGTCGAGGCGCTCACGCTCCACAGCCACGTCGCCAACATCGGCGACGTGCGCAGCCTCGTCATCCAGCCCTCGACGACCACGCACTCCCAGCTCACCGAGCAGGAGCAGCGGGCAAGCGGTGTGGAGCCAGGGCTCGTCCGCTTGTCGGTCGGGCTTGAGTCGATCGACGACATCATCGCCGATCTCGACCAGGGCTTCCGGGCCGCCAAGGTCTGACGGAGGCTGGGCGGGCTGCCGGGTGCTCCGGCGGGCTCGCGTAGGTTGCGGGCCATGGTGCTGAGCGGTTCGGGCAACGCGCGGGTCGACCGCCTGCTCGGCCTGCTCGACCTCGAGCGCCTCGGACCCGACATGTTCCGACACGTGAACGGCTCGCGCCGTGGGCCGGGCGGGCGCCTGTTCGGCGGTCAGGTGGCGAGCCAGGCCCTGCGCGCTGCCATCGGGACCGTCGACGCCAGGCTGCACGTCCACTCGCTGCACTCGTACTTCCTGCGCCCGGGCCGGGTCGGCGTCCCGATGGACCTCGGCGTCGACCGCATCCGCGACGGCCGTTCGTTCGCCACCCGCCGGGTCGTCGCGGTCCAGGAGGACGAGGCCATCTTCGAGCTGTCGGCGTCGTTCCACGTCGAGGAGCCCGGTTTCGACGCGCAGCAGGCGCTCCCTCCCGAGGCGCCCGACCCGGAGTCGCTGCCACCGACCCTGCACGAGCACGCTCACCACCGCCCCTTCGACGCCCGGGAGTTCGGCCCCCTCCCGGGTGCCACCCGCTCGCTGTGGACCCGGGTCGCCGGCGCGCTCCCCGATGATCCGGCAGTGCACGCCTGCGTGCTCACCTACCTGTCGGACATGGGTCCCGTCGGTGCGGCTCGCCGGGCCGGCCCGCCCGACGTCCCCACGATGCGGGCGAGCCTGGACCACGTCCTGTGGTTCCACCGGCGCGTCCGGGTCGACGAGTGGCTGCTCTACAACCTGGAGGCGGTGTCGCTCTCGGGCGGGCGGGGCCTCGCCCGTGGGCTCGTCCACGCCAGGGACGGCCGCCTGGCCCTCACCGTCGGCCAGGAGTCCCTCCTCCGCCCGGTCGGCTGAGGCGGCGGGACGAGGAAGGTCGTCAGCTCGTCGCAGCCAGGCCCTCGTCGACCCAGGAGAGGTGCTGCAGCTCGTGACCGGCGTTGGCTGCGAGGACACCGCCGATGGTGCCGTCGGCCCACGGTGCACCCGGGATCGCCAGGTCGAGCTGGTCGTCGTCGATCCCGTCGACGAAGGTGAGCGTCTGCTCCCGCGCCGTGGCGAGCTCGCGGAGGAGGTCCTCGACGCTCCGGTCCCTCAGCGACTCGACGTGGCGCTCGTTGTCGCGGTGCACCCTGGCGAGGACGTCCTCCCGGCTCGTGCCCTCCGGGCCGAGGGCGCGCGACGTGGTGTCCCCGTCCACCACCCGCCTGGCCATGGCGAGGAAGGCGACCTCGACCCGGAGGAGGTGCGCGAGGTGGTCCTTCGGCGTCCAGCGCACGTCGACGTCAGCCTCGCTTTCGGTGCACGGGCGTTCGACGACGTCGTCGGGGAAGGCGCGGTAGCGGCGCTCGAGCTCACGTCGCTGCTCGGCCAGGGTGTCGAGGATCTGTCGTCGGTCGCGCATGAGCAGAACGTAGGCGCCTGGCGAGACGGATGTCCCGGGCGCCCCGTGCGGCGCGGTGCGACGCAGAGGCATGGCGATCCGGATCCAGTGCTCGTGCATCAACGCCCTCGACCCGGTGCGGCTCGCCCGGTTCTGGGCGGACGTGCTGGGGTGGTGCATCACCCACGAGGAGCCGGACGAGGTCGCGCTCGAGCCGCCGGCCGGCAGCCCCGAGGACGGCATCGTCCCCGACCTGCTCTTCGTCCGGGTCCCGGAGGCGAAGATGGGCACGAACCGGCTCCACCTCGACCTCCGCCCTGGGGACCAGGCCGCCGAGGTGGCGAGGATCGAGGCGCTCGGCGCCACCAGGGCCGATGTCGGCCAAGGCGACGACGTGTCGTGGGTCGTGCTCGCCGACCCGGAGGGCAACGTGCTGTGCGTCCAGCGGGCCCTCACGGCGGAGGAGCTGGCCGAGAGATGAGCCGGGACGGCCTCGGCGGGCGCGGCGTAGCCTCCGGCCATGGAGCACACCACGCTCGGCGCCACCGGCCTCCAGGTCTCCCGCCTGTGCATGGGCACGATGACGTTCGGCCTGCAGTGCGACGAGGCGACCAGCCACTCGATCCTCGATGCCGCCGCCGAGGGCGGGGTCGACTTCCTCGACGCAGCCGACGTCTACCCGCTCGGCGGCGGGCCCGAGCACGTCGGGCGCACCGAGGAGATCCTCGGGCACTGGCTTGCCGGCAAGCGCGACCGCTTCGTGGTCGCCACCAAGTGCGTCGGTCGGACGGGCCCCGACCCGTGGGACCAGGGGATGTCGCGCAAGCACGTGCTCGACGCCATCGACGCCTCGCTGCGCCGTCTCGGCACCGACCACGTCGACCTGTACCAGCTCCACGCAGACGACCCCACCACGCCGCTGGACGAGGCGCTCGAGGCGCTCGACACGGTCGTCCGCTCGGGCAAGGCCCGCTACGTCGGGGTCTCCAACTGGCTGGCGCACCGGGTGGCCCGCGCCCTCGGGCGCAGCGAGGTGAAGGGCCTCGTCAAGCTGGCGTCGGTCCAGCCCCGGTACAACTTGCTCTTCCGCTCCTTCGAGCGGGACCTCCTGCCGATGTGCGAGCAGGAGGGCGTCGGTGTGATCCCGTACAATCCGATCGCCGGCGGGCTCCTGACCGGCAAGCACGACCGGGCAGCGGCGCCGCCCGAGGGCACCCGCTTCACGCTCGGCAAGGCGGCGTCGAACTACCAGGATCGCTACTGGCACGACCGGGAGTTCGACACCGTCGACGCGCTGCGCCCCATCGCCGACGAGGCGGGCACGTCCATGACGACCATGGCGGTGCAGTGGGTGCTGGCGAACCCGGCGGTCACCTCGGCCATCGTCGGTGCCAGCCGACCCGAGCAGCTGGTCGACAGCCTGGCCGCACTCGACAAGCCGATGGACGCCGACCTGAAGGCCCGCCTCGACGAGCTCACGGTGGGGTGGCGGCGCAGCGACGCCCTGCGCTGACACCGGTGGGCGGCTCGGCGTGATCGTGCCGGACGGGCTCCTCCAGGGCAGCGACGATGTCGTGCGCTGCTGGTGGGCGGGTGACGACGAGCTCTACGGCCGGTACCACGACGTGGAGTGGGGAGTGCCCATCGGCAGCGACCGGGTGCTGTTCGAGCTGTTGTGCCTGGAGGGGTTCCAGGCCGGGTTGAGCTGGATCACGGTCCTCCGCAAGCGCGACGCCTTCCGTCGTGCCTTCGCCGGGTTCGACCCGGCGCTGGTGGCGTCCTTCGGGCCGGGTGACGTCGAGCGGCTCCTGGCCGAAGCGTCGATCGTCCGGAACCGGGCCAAGATCGAGGCGACGGTCGGCAACGCCAGGGTGGCGGTCGGGCTGGGCGACGGGGAGCTCGGTCGCCTCGTCTGGGACAGCGAGCCCTCGCCCCTGAGCCGTCCTGTCACCATGGACGCAGCGGCGGTGCGGTCCCTCGTCTCGACCGCCGAGTCGAGGGCGCTGAGCGCCGCGCTGAAGGCCGTCGGCTTCCGCTTCGTGGGGCCGACGACCGTCTACGCCTTCATGCAGTCGGCGGGGGTGGTCAACGACCACGTGGAGGGGTGCCCGCGCCGCCAGGCCTGCGCGGTCGCCAGGGCCGACTTCGTCCGTCCACCGGAGGTGTGAGGGCCGCCGGGGACGAGCGCCACCGTCGGCTCACCGTTCGTCGAAGACGGCCGGTCGCTTCTCGATGAAGGCGCTGACCGCCTCACGCATGTCCCCGGCGAAGGTGGACATGATCTGCGTCCGGTTCTCGAGGTCGAGACCGGCCTGCATGCTCCCGACCTCGAGTTGGCTCCACATGACCTCCTTCGTCATCCAGACGCCGAGCGGGCTGTTGGCGATGATCTCGTCGGCCACGTCGAGCGCAGCGTCCACCACCGAGCGGTCGTGGACGACGCGGGACACGATGCCGAGGCGCTCGGCCTCCGCTGCGTCGATGACCCGGCCGGTGAGCAGCAGCTCGAAGGCGCGCGACGCGCCGATGAGCCGCGGCAGCAGCCAGCTGACCCCGATGTCGCAACCGGACAGGCCGATGCGGACGAAGGCGACGTTGAAGCGGGCCTCGGGTGATGCCAGGCGCACGTCGCTGGCAAGGGCCAGGGCGAAGCCGCCACCTGCGGCGGGGCCGTTCACCGCAGCGATGACGGGTTGGCGCAGGTTGCGGAGCTTCGGCACGAGCGAGGCGATGTGCTGCTGGGAGGTCATCCCCGCCTGCACGGCCCCGAGCCCCTCGGTCCCGGGTGCCGCTCCCGCCCCCTTCAGGTCGAGCCCTGCGCAGAACCCCCGGCCGGCGCCGGTGAGGATGACGACCCGGCAGGCCCGGTCGGCGGCGACCGCGTCGAGGGCGGCGCGGAGGTCGGCGACGAGCTCGTGGCTCATCGCGTTCAACCGTTCCGGCCGGTCGAGCGTGACGATGGTGACCCCAGGCTTGGGGCTCGACAGGTGCACGGTGGACATGGCCAGAGCCTGACCGCCACGCCGCAGCGACGCCAGCGTCGAGCGGTGCGACGCCAGCGTCGAGCGGTGCGACGCCAGCGTCGAGGGGTGCGACGCCAGCGTCGAGGGGTGCGACGCCAGCGTCGAGGGGTGCGACACCGGCGTCGAGCGGTGCGACGCCGGCTTCGGGGTCAGGCGTCCGGTGCGGCCACGGCGTGCGCTCGGAGATCCTCAAGCGAGCACCACTCGAGGGTTCCCATGTGGGTGGCCTCGAGCACCACGTCGGGCGCCATCCCCGCCTCGAACGCCTCCTGCCAGCGAGGAGCGCACAGGCACCACTGGTCGCCCGGCTGCAGCCCGGAGAAGTGCGGCTGCGGGGTCGAGAGGTCGTTGCCGGCCGCCTTCGAGAAGGCCAGGAACGCAGCCGTGACCCGGGCGCACACGGTGTGGACCCCGAGGTCGCCCGGGCCCGTGTCGCAACACCCGTTGCGGTAGTAGCCGGTCACGGGGTCGGTGGAGCAGGAGGCGAGCTCGCCGCCGAGGACGTTCGATGCCATCTGTCCATCGTGCCCCGTGCGTCCGTGCCCGACCCACGAGCCGGCCGCTCGGGCGACGGTGCCGCCGCCTGCACCGGCGGCGGCTGCACTCAGCTCGGCGGGGCGGCCAGGGTGCGCAGGTGGCGATGGTGCGAGCGGAGGGCGCCCCGGAGCGTCGGTTGCACCCGGTGGCGGGTCCCGTTCCCGGCGCACACCTGCGCCACGACGGGAGCGATGACCGGGTAGGCGGTGTGGGGGACGTTCGGGAAGAGGTGGTGCTCGATCTGGTAGTTCAAGCCGCCGAGGAACCAGGTGACGGCTCGGGCCGAGGGTGAGTCACCGTGGCAGAAGTCGACGGTGGCCTGCACCTGCCAGTCGTGCCAGCCCCCCGCGGCGGGGACGTCGGCCTGCCGGAAGTCGGCCTCTCCGACGGCGTGCGCGAGCTGGAAGACCACGCCGAGCAGCACACCGGCCACGGCGGCGACAGCGAGGGCACCGAGGAGGACCGACCAGCCCGTGTGGAAGAGCAGCGGTCCACCCACCATCACGGCCAGGAACGCCGCCTTGCTGCCGAGCAACTTGACGTAGACCCGCAGGGTCGGCCTCCGCTCGAGGCGGTTGCCGGTGAGGGACTCGCCGACGGTGGCGGTCACGTCGCTGACGAAGATGGCGATGGCGGTGACGGAGTAGAGCGGCCAGAGGTAGAGGTGCTGGTAGCGGTGCCAGGTGCGCCACGGTTGGGACGGGGCGAGGCGTCCGAAGGGAGCGAGCTCGATGTCGTCGTCGCGACCGACCACGTTCGGTGCACTGTGGTGACGGCGGACGTGGCCGCCGATCCAGCGTTCGGCATCACCGCCGATGGCGTTGATGGCGAGCCCGGCCAGGCGGTTGGCCGACGTCAAGCGCCGTCGGCCGTGCGTCGCAAAGAAGGCGTTGTGGTTGGCGTCGTGCTGGATGTTGAAGCCCACGGCCGCCATCGCCAGTCCGAGCGACGCGCACGCCAAGGCGCCCCACGCACGGTCCGGGGCGGCGAGGACGCCCACGTAGGAGGCGATGTACCAGGACGCCACGACGACGGCCTTGCGCTGCAGTCGACGGTGGGCAGTGGCAAGCATGCCTGGGGCGTCGAGGACCGCCCCCACGTGCTCGGCCAGCTGGCGCCCGAGGGGAGCCTTGGAGGGTCCGTCGAGGAGACGTCCGTCGGGGGGGGTGAGGGTGGCGGCGAGGGGGGACAAGACGGGTCTTCTACCCAGCCGTCGTCATCTGCCCTCCGGGTGGTCCGGGTCACGGGGTTGGCTGCCCGGTGCCCTCCAACCGCTCAGGTCACTTGGGCTGCATGCGGACGCCGCCGTCGAGGCGGATGTCCTCGGCGTTCATGTAGGTGTTGGTGACGAGCTCGACGGCGAGTGAGGCGAACTCCTCCGAGTAGCCGAGGCGCTTGGGGAACAGTACGTCGCGCTTGAGCTTCTCCTTGAACGCCTCGGAGCCCTCGCCCTGACCGTAGATGGGCGTGTCGATCAGGCCGGGGGCGATGCAGTTCACCCGGACCCCGATGGCGGCGAGGTCGCGCGCCACCGGCAGGGTCATCCCGACGACGCCGCCTTTGGACGCCGAGTAGCTGGCTTGGCCGATCTGGCCGTCGTAGGCGGCGACCGAGGCCACGGTGACGACGGCACCGCGGCTGCCGTCCTCGTCGAACGGCTCGGTCTGACCCATGGCGGTGGCGGCCAGGCGGACGCAGTTGAACGTCCCGACGAGGTTGACCTCGACGACCTTCTTGAAGATGTCGAGGTCGTGGGCCGACTCGTACTGGCCGTCACGCCCCACCGTGCGGGTGGCGAAGCCGATGCCCGCCGCAGTGACGAGGCTGCGCAGCGGTCCCATCTCCTTGGCTGTCTCGACCGCCTGGATCACCTGCTCCGCGTCGGCCACGTCGGCCTGGACGAAGGCGCCGCCGATGTCGGATGCGACGGCGTTGCCCTTGTCCGGCTGGAGGTCGACGACGACGACCTTGGCACCTCGGGCGGCGAGCGCGCGCGCCGTGGCCTCGCCGAGGCCGGAACCGCCCCCGGTGACGATGCTTGACGTGTTGGTGAGATCGAGCGACATGGGGCGAACCTACGACCGCACCGGTGTCGCCGACAATCCACGTGGCTCTCGCGCGCGCCGGTGTCGACCGCACCCCGCAGGGGACAGGCTTCGAGAGCCGGCAACGAGCCGGAAACGCAGCGCTGTGAGGATGCCCCGGTGCTCGCCCCCCTCCGCGGCTTCACCATCGGCGTCACCGCCGACCGCAGGGCGGACGAGCAGGCCGTGCTCCTCACCCGCCGGGGCGCCCGTGTCGTGCAGGGGCCCAGCGTGCGGACGCTGCCGCTCGGTGAGGAGCCGGCGGTTCCCGAGGCTCGGACCGGGTGTGCGCAGCGACGGCGTCCGCCCACGGCATCACCCGCATCGCGCAGCCCGAGCGCGCCCGCCTCGGTGCCCTCGTGCAGACCGTGGTGCGTGCCTTCGAGGGTCGCACCTCGAGCTTCCGCCTCGGCGACGTGGACGTGGTGCTGCAGGGCGACGTGGCGCTCGTGGGGGGCGATGCGGTGGTCCTCAGCCACCGGGAGCGCGACCTCCTGGTGGCCCTGGCAGCCAGGCCGGGGCGAGTGCTGGCAGAGGCCGACCTGCTCGACTCGCTGTGGGGCGGTGGCGATCCACACCTCGTCGAGGTCACCGTCGCCCGGTTCCGTCGCGCCTCGGCCCCGCCGGCAGCGCCCTCCGGTCGATCCCACGACGGGGCTACGTGCTCGACGGTTCGGGCTGACGTCCCTCGGCTGATTCCTCAGTCGGTGGCGAGGTCGAGCGCCCGGCTCCCGCCTGTGTGGACCGGGCTCGGTGCCGTCGAGTCGGAAGTGGCGACGGGGGCAGCGACGGCCGCCCTGCCGAGGCTGCCCCCCACCCTGAGCTCGTAACCGGCGGCGACCCTGGCGCACCACCGAGACGAAGGCGGCGTCTTGGATCGATGCGTCTTCGCGACAGCGGGGCGAGCCTCCGAAGGCCATGTTGATGCGGCTCGGCGGCACCACGTTGAGCTCGCGGGAGCCCGGGCGGGCCGCTCGGACGACCGTCTCAGGCGGAGCGGAGACCGCCGGCCGAGCGGGTTGTGAGGGGCGCCAGCTTGGCCCGCATGTCGGCCCGCAGGCGCAGCCGGCCGGCCTCGAGGAACGCCTGCCGCACGACCCGGTCCGAGCGGTCGTCGGCCATGGCGTTCAGGCCCATGACCGCCACCGATCGACGGTCGGGTTCGTAGCGCACGACGGTGGTGCCGGCGGCCTCGAGGCGCCGCACCTCCGCCATCAGGCGCCGGTGGGCGCCCCACCTGAGGCTGCCGTCGATGACCGGCAACCTCCGGGCCGAGCTCATCGGGGACACGACGACGACGACGTCGAGGCCCTCGTGCCGGAGGACGTCGGCGCTGGTGGGGGAGTGGACCCCGCCGTCGAAGTACGACACCCCGTCGATCTCCACCGGGCAGAAGTAGGTGGGGATGGCGCAGGATGCGGCCACGGCCTGGACGATCGAGGCGGCGGGGGCGCCGGGGCGGCCGAGGACGACCCGCCCGCCGTCGTCACGGCGGGCGACGCAGAGCCAGAGGCCCTTGGGCCACTCGCCGAGGACCTCCCCGAGGCCGACCGCCTTCGACATGAGGTCGACCCGACCCTTGGGGAGCAGCGTGGCTGCCGCAACGCCCGGCCGGAAGGCGAAGGGACGCCGCGCCACCCGGGCGAGGAGGCGGGCGGTTGGCGCCCGCCACGGGCGGGCCACGTCGCCGAACGTCATCCCCGGCAGGTCCATCGAGTCCTGGCCGAGCGCCTCGAGGACGCCGGCCCCGTCGATCGACAGCGGCGAGTCGACGAGCAACGACGCCAGGTCCGAGGCGGGGACCCCCATCCTGAGCAGGGTGCCGGTCAGCGACCCGGCGCTGGAGCCGACGATCACCTCCGCCGTGCGGGGGTCCCAACCGAGGTCGTGCTCCATCGAGGCGAGCACACCCGCGTGGTACGCCTGGCCCACCACCCCACCGGCACCGAGGACGAGTCCCACCCTGGTCACCTGATCGGTCTACCCGACGTGCGCTGCCAGGGCCAGAACCCGGCGGCGCACCTGCCTCCCGGCCGACCCCCTCGGCCGACCCTGGCGGCGCACCTGCCTCCCGGCCGACCCCCCTCGGCCGACCCGTCGACCAGCACCCTCGGCCAACACCCGCTCTGGGCTCCGTCGAACCGGGGGGCCGGCGACACGGAACCTTGAGGGCACCGGGCATCGACAGCTCGCGCCCCTCAGCGCGGTTTGAGGGGGTCCCAGTGCTCGAGGTCGTCGGGCCACCCGAGCAGGACGAGCGTGGCGTCGTCCTGCAGCTTGCCCTGCTGGTGGTCGAGCAGGGCGTGCATGAGTCGGCGCACGACCTCGGAGGCGGGCAGGCCGGAGGCCGCCGCCCGCTCGAGCAGGCCCCCCAGGCGGTTGCGCCCGAAGAGCTCGCCCTCAGGCGACCGGGCCTCGATGGCACCGTCGGAGAGGAACAGCAACCGGTCGCCGGGTTCGAGCGAGGCGGACAGGATCTTCGGGATGCTCAACCCGAGGCCGACGGGTGGGGCGGGCTCCACGTCGAGATCCCCGATGACCCGCCCGTTGCGCACGAGCATCGGCGCAGGGTGGCCGGCCGAGACGTAGCGCAGGTGGCCGGTGGAGGTGTCGAGGATGGCGAGCTGGGCGGTGACGAAGCGATCGTGGGGAAACTGGCTCGAGATGGCAGCGTCCATGGCGCCCACCATCTCGTCGAGGTCGAGGCCGGCCCTGCGGCTGTGGCGGTAGCTGGAGACGGCGAGGCTGACCATCACGCTCGCCTCGAGGCCGTGGCCCATGGCATCGAGGATGGCCAGGTGGGTGGCGTCGCCGTTGACCCCGTAGTCGAAGGTGTCCCCGGCGATCTCGTAGGCCGGTTCGAGGGTGCCGGCGAGGGACACGCCCGGGCCGTTGTAGGTGAGGGGCGGCAGCATCGACCAGCGCATCTCCGCCGGCAGCGTCATGGGCTGGCGACGGCGGGCGAGGAGGATGTCGTCCCCGTACTGCCTCCGGGCGACGACCATGGCCGCCACGAGCGAGGCCACCGCAGCGAGGCGGCGGGGGGTGCGCTCGTCGTCAGGTGCGATCGCCTTGAGGACGCCGAGGCGGTCTGCGCCGTCTCTGATCGGCACCCAGAACATCGTGCGTCCGTCCACTGGGGCGCCGTGGGTGATGAGCTCCGTCTGGAACGCCCTGCCTGCCACCGTCCCGTCGACGTCGAGCTCCTCGGGTTCGGCGCTGCTGCCGGGCAGGACCGCCAGGACCCGCTGCGCATGGTCGACGAGGTAGGCGGTGACGTCGCCGGCGCCCATGACCCGGCCAAGACGCTCGATGACCGAGGCGATCTCGTTGGGGGCGAGGTGGTGGTCGGCATCGAGCAGTGCCTCGAGCACGTGCTCTGCGCTGTTCAGGACGTCCGTCGACTCCGCCTCGCCGCCTCCGACCACCACGCGATCATCACACGCCCTGCTGTGGGGACCGTCGGCAGCATCGTGCGCCGCCGTGCGGGGTAGGCGCTGCACATGCAGATCCCCCCGCACCTCGGGCCCCACCACGCCCGCCCCGCCGTCGCAGCCGCGCCACGCCGGGTCGCAATCGTCGCCGTCGTCGCCGGTCTCGGGCTGCTCGGGGCCGCCTGCTCCCAAGACACCTCAGAGGGAGGCTCCCCGCCCGAGGACCAGCAGACTGGCGACCCGCAGCAGCCGGGCGGCGCTGGTGAGGACCCGTCCCTCTCCGACGACGGCACCTCGGGTGTCGGTGGAGGCAACACCGGCGGCGACGGGAGCGGTGCCCCCGACTCGGGGTCCGGGGCCGGCAGCTCGGGCAGCGGCGGTGACAGCCCCACGGCCGGCGAGGACGGCTGATCTGCTCCGACCGGGTCGGGCCGGTGCCGGGGTCACCGCTGCGCCAGCTGTCGGGCGACCGTCGGCGAAGTCGTGGTGGCGGGCCGTGTCTGCGGGTGGGCGGTCCGGGGGGTGCGGCGCACGCCCCTGGCACCGTCGCCGGAGCGCCACCCGTACACTCCCACGGCGGCCCCCGGTCGCTCGAGCCGATGCCCCCACGACAATCTCGCCCCCGACTCGCTGCTGACCGGGTGGGGCGCGCCGTGTGCGACCTGATCGGCTGCACGCGTCCAGGCAACGACGTCGGCAACGTCGACCACCCGCCCCGGAGCCAGCCGTGAACGGCATCGTCCTCCAGCTCGGCCTCGTCGCCCTGCTGGTCTTCCTGAACGCCGCCTTCGCGGGCAGCGAGATCGCCCTGATCTCGCTGCGGGAGGGCCAGCTGCAGCGACTCGAGCAACGGGGGTCACGCGGACGGCTGCTGGCCTCGCTGGCCCGCAACCCGAACTCCTTCCTTGCCACCATCCAGGTCGGCATCACGTTGGCCGGGTTCCTCGCATCCGCCACCGCTGCCGTGTCGTTGGCCGAGCCCCTGCAGGAGCCGCTCGGCTTCCTCGGCGGGGCCGCCCGGCCGGTGTCGATCGTGACGGTCACCATCCTGCTCGCCTACCTCACGCTCGTGTTCGGCGAGCTCGCCCCGAAGCGGGTTGCAATGCAGCGAGCGGAGGGCTGGTCCATGGTGGCCGCCCGCCCCATCAGCTTCCTGGCCATGGCCTTCCGCCCTGTGATCTGGCTCCTCGGCCACTCCACCAACCTGGCCGTCCGGCTCATGCGGGGCGATCCGAACCAGCAGCGCGAGGAGGTGACCGACGAGGAGCTCCGGGATCTCGTCGCCGCCCAGACCAGCTACACGCCCGAGCAGCGCAACATCATCTCGGGAGCGTTCGAGATCGCCGAGCGTCGCCTGCGCGAGGTGCTCCAGCCTCGCAACGAGGTCTTCACCCTCGCAGCCGACCTCGCCTGCCCCGACGCCCTCCGGATCCTGGCTGCGTCAGGCCACTCGCGCGCGCCGGTGGTCGTGGGCGACCTCGACCAGGTCGTCGGCGTGATCCACCTCCGCGACCTGCTCGACACCGAGGACCTGGTGGGTGCGAGGGCCCAGACGCCCGTCCTGTTCCCCGAGTCGCTCGGTGCGCTCGAGGCCCTGCACCAGATGCAGGAGGCCAGGGTGCAGCTCGCCATCGTCCTCAACGAGCACGGTGGCACCGAGGGCATCATCACCGTCGAGGACCTCATCGAGGAGCTCGTCGGCGAGATCTGGGACGAGTCGGACCGTGACGTCGCAGCGGTCGAAAGGGCGGAGGACGGCTCCGTCACGGTTCCGGGCTCGTTCCCGTTCCACGACCTCGACGACATCGGCGTCGTGCTGCCCGAAGGCGACTACTCCACCGTCGCCGGCATCGTCCTCGATCGTCTCGGCCGCATCCCCGAGGGTCCGGGGGACAGCGTCGAGGTCGACGGCTGGCACCTCGAGGTGCTGGCCGTCGACAAGCGGGCCATCACCCGCCTCTGCATCAAGCGGGCGGCCGGCGACGAGGAAGACGAGGCCTCCCGCATCCTCGGTGCGACCGGATCGAGGTCCGACCAGGAGCGGTGACCACGGCGGGGCAACGGGGTCAGCACGCCAGGCGCTGGGGCGTGCCGGGGTCAGATCGGCAGCTCGAACCAGACGACTTTGCCACCGTCGATGGCGTCGACGCCCCAGCGCAGCGCCAGGTGCTCGACCAGGTTGAGTCCCCGGCCCGTCACCGCCCGGTCGCCCGCCTCCCTGGGCTCCGGTATGACCGGGCTCGTGTCCTCCACGGCGATGCGCACCGTGTCGCTGCTGCCCACGACCCGGATCCGGATGGCTCCGCCGACGTGGACGACGGCGTTGGTGACGAGCTCGGAGGTCAGCAGCGCCGCCACCTCGGATGCAGCCCCCGCGCCCAGCTCCCTCAGGGCCGAGCCGACGAAGCGCCGGGCGTCACCGACGCTCGTCGGGGTGGAGGGCAGCTGCAGGTCGTCGTGGGTCTTCGCCATCGTGCTGCCCGTCCCGCCGTGGTGTGGAGCGGTTCGTCCTTGCCCTCCTGGTGGCGCGGGCACACCTCGGTAGGTTGTCGTCGATGAGCGCCGGGGCCGCTGCCGTGGGGGTGCTGGTCCAGGCACCGGTGTTCTCGGACGAGGAGCTCGAGGCGTGCGGCGCCGACCCGAGCGCCCTCTGCCGGGTGGCCCTGCGCACGACCGGCAACGACCTGGTGGCGACGGCGAGCGACCTGCTCGTGGCCAAGCCGCTCAAGATCGCCTTCATCCTGCTCGTCGCCTGGCTGGCCAACCGGATGGCGAGGCGGGCCATCAGGCGCTTCGTCGGCAGCTTCGAGGACCCGACCCTGCAGCGCACGGTGGCCCGCGTGCGCGAGCGGAGCCCGAGCGCGCTGGCGCCGACGGGTGCCGGTGCGGACCGTGCGGCCCAGCGGGCGCGCACCATCGGGGCGGTCCTCCGGAGCGTGACGACGGCCGCGGTCTGGTCGGTGGCCGCCCTGATGGTCTTCGCCGAGTTCGACGTGAACCTCGGGCCGCTGATCGCCGGGGCGGGGATCGTCGGGGTCGCCCTGGGCTTCGGGGCGCAGAGCCTCGTGAAGGACTTCCTGTCGGGCATCTTCATGCTCCTGGAGGACCAGTTCGGGGTCGGGGACGTCGTCGACTTCGGCGAGGCGTCGGGGGTCGTGGAGGGCGTCAGCCTCCGCACGACCCGCCTCCGCGACGTCGAGGGCACCGTCTGGCACGTGCCGAACGGGCAGATCGTGCGGGTGGGCAACAAGAGCCAGGAGTGGTCCCGTGCGTTGCTCGACGTGGAGGTGGCCTATGACACCGACGTGCCCGCCGCCATCGCCCTGATCAAGCAGGTGGCAGACGAGGTGTGGCACGACCAGGAGCTCGCCTCCAGCATCCTCGACGAGCCCGAGGTGTGGGGCGTGGAGCGGCTCGGTCCCGACGGCATCGCCATCCGACTCGTGGTCAGGACGCGCCCCGCCGACCAGTGGATGGTGCTGCGGGAGCTCCGCCAGCGGTTGAAGGCGGCCCTCGACGGGGCCGGGATGGAGACCGCCATCCCCCGCACCGTGTGGGTGCGATCGCCCGGGTCGGTGCTGCCCGACGGCGCCCCGGCCGCTGCCGCAGACACCTGATCCCGTCCCCGGTACGCCATCCCGGCGCCCCGTCCGCCCTGACGTCGCCCCGCCAGGCGGTGCCACGGCCGAACCGTGGGGCCACGGACAGCTACGCCGCCGGCTCTTGGGGATCGGCCAGGGTGATCGTGAAACCTGGTTCGCCACCTTCGTCCAGCTCGCCGAGCTGGAGGTCGGCGATCCGGCACGACCCGATCAGGTCGTCGGCGGCCAGCCGCAGCGCAGTGATGCGCTCGTGGGTGTCGTGGATGACCACGCGCTCCACCTCGGTGCGCAGCGACCGCCTCGCTGTCGTCTTCGCCTTGCGCACCTCACCGAGTGCAGCGGTCACGACCTCGAGCACGAGCGGTTGGGCGTCGGCCGCGGTCGCCCGCAGCTCGCCCGCCACCGGCCAGGGTGCCAGGTGGACCGATCCCTCCTGCCACCACGACCACACCTCTTCTGCCACGAACGGCAGGAACGGTGCGAACAGCCGGTGCAGCGTCGAAAGCGTGAGGCGCAGGGCGGCCGAGGCCGAGGCGGCCGCCGGCGCGCCGAGGGAGCCGTAGGCACGCCCCTTCACGAGCTCCACCACGTCGTCGCAGAACGTCCAGAAGAACGCTTCGGTGCGCTCGAGGGCCCGGGCGTAGTCGTAGCCCTCGAAGGCGGCGGTCGCCGCGTCCACCAGGTCGGCCAGCTCGGCCAGCACGGCCCGGTCCAGCGGTTCGGTGACGGCGGCGGGATCGACCTCGGCGCGATCGACCTCCGGGCTGGCTGCCCCGAGGCCGAGGACGAACTTCGAGGCGTTCAGCAGCTTGATGCCGAGCCTCCGTCCCACCTTCATCTGGCCCTCGTCGAAGGCGGTGTCGGTGCCGGGTCGGGCGCTCGCCGCCCAGTAGCGAACGGCGTCGGAGCCGTGCCGCTCGAGCAGGTCGACCGGGGTGACCACGTTGCCCTTGGACTTCGACATCTTCTTCCGGTCGGGATCGAGGATCCACCCGTTGATCGAGGTGTCGGTCCAGGGGGCGCCGCCGTGCTCGTGGTGGGCGCGCACCATCGTGGCGAAGAGCCACGTCCGGATGATCTCGGGCCCCTGTGGGCGCAGGTCCATCGGGAACGTGCGGGCGAAGCGGTCCGGGTCGTCCTCCCAACCGCAGGCGATCTGGGGCGTCAGCGACGACGTGGCCCAGGTGTCCATGATGTCGGGGTCGCCGACGAAGCCGCCGGGCGCGTCGCGCTGCTCGGCGTCGAAGCCCGGCGGCACGTCGGACGACGGGTCGATCGGCAGCGTTGCCTCGTCGGGGAGGATCGGGTCGTCCCGGTCGACGCCGCCCTCCCCGTCCACCCGGTACCACAGCGGGAACGGGACACCGAAGAAGCGCTGCCGGCTGATGAGCCAGTCGCCGTTCAGCCCGCCGACCCAGCTGTCGTAGCGGGAGCGCATGAAGCCCGGGTGCCACCGCAGCTCTGCCCCCCTGGCCAGGAGCTCGGCCCTGAGCTCGGGGTCCCGGCCGCCGTTGCGGAGGTACCACTGGCGGCTCGTGACCACCTCGAGTGGGCGGTCGCCCTTCTCGAAGAACTTCACCGGGTGGGTGATGGGGCGGGGCTCGCCGACGAGCTCGCCCGCCTCCGCCAGCAGCTCCAGGATGCGGGACTGGGCCTGCTTGACGGTCTTGCCGGCCAGCTCTGCGTAGGCGGCGCGGCCCGCCTGGCTCGCGATCGCCTCGGGGGCCTCGGCCCGGAGGCGCCCGTTGCGCTCGAGGATGTTGCGGACCGGCAGGTCGAGCTCGCGCCACCAGACGACGTCGGTGAGGTCGCCGAACGTGCACACCATGGCGATGCCGGAGCCCTTGTCCGGCTGCGCCAGCTCGTGGGTGTGCACGGGCACCTCGACGTCGAACAGCGGCGACGTGACCGAGCGACCGACGAGCGAGGCGAAGCGCTCGTCGTCGGGGTGGCAGACGAGCGCCACGCAGGCGGGCAGCAGCTCGGGGCGGGTCGTCTCGATGAGCACCGGGTCCCCGCCGTCGGTGGGGCGGAAGCCGTAGCGGTGGTAGGCCCCGGGCTGCTCCCGGTCCTCGAGCTCGGCCTGGGCCACCGCCGTCTGGAACGACACGTCCCACAGGGTCGGCGCCTCTGCCGCGTAGGCCTCGCCCCGGGCCAGGTTGCGCAGGAACGCCCGCTGGCTCGCCCGCTGGGCCACGGGACCGATGGTGGTGTAGGTGAGCGACCAGTCGACGCTGAGGCCGATCTGTCGCCACAGGGCCTCGAAGACCTGCTCGTCCTCGGCGGTGAGGCGCAGGCACAGCTCGACGAAGCTCGGGCGCGAGCAGGGCACCGGGCGCTTCGGATCGGGCGCAGCAGGCGGCTCGAACGAAGGGTCGTGGGGGAGCGAGGGGTCGCAGCGGACGCCGAAGTGGTTCTCCACCCGACGCTCGGTGGGCAGGCCGTTGTCGTCCCACCCCATCGGGTAGAAGACCTCGGCGCCGGTCATGCGCCGGAACCGGGCGAGGCAGTCGGTCTGCACGTAGCCGAAGACGGAGCCCATGTGCAGCGAGCCGCTGACCGTCGGCGGCGGCGTGTCGATGCTGAACACCTCGGCCCTGGTCTTCGAGCCGTCGAAGCGGTAGGTGCCGTCGGCCTCCCAGCGCTCCTGCCACCGGGCCTCGAGCCCGTCGAGCGTGGGCTTCTCGGGGACCTCGGCCATGTGTCGAACCTACCTGGCGGCCCCCGGCGCCCCGTCAGGCCATCCGGTGCCGGACGGGCCGCTCGCTAGCCTCGTCCGGTGCTCCGCCTGCATGACACCGCCACCGGGGCCGTCCGGCCCCTCGAGCTCCGCGAGCCCGGCAAGGTGTCGGTCTACGTGTGCGGCGTCACCGTCTCCGATGTCCCCCACGTCGGCCACGGCCGCTTCAGCCTCGTCTGGGACGTGGTGCGCCGCTACCTCGAGTGGTCAGGGCTCGAGGTGCGCTACGTCTCCAACATCACCGACGTCGACGACAAGATCATCGCCCGCGCCGAGCGCGACGGGCGTACGCCAGCCGAGGTGGCCGCCGAGTACGAGGGCGCCTGGTACGAGGCGATGGACCGCCTCGGCGTCCGCCGGCCCGACGACGACCCCCACGCCACGGCCTACGTCGATCGCATGGTCGAGCTCGTGAGCGAGCTGGTCGGACGGGGCGTGGCCTACGAGACGGACGACGGCGTCTACCTGTCGGTGGCCGACGTGCCCGGCTACGGGCTCCTCGCCCGCCAGGACCTCGACTCGCTCCGTGCCGGCGCCCGCATCGAGGTCGACGAGGCCAAGCGCTCCCCCCTCGACTTCGCCGTTTGGAAGAAGGCCAGGCCGGGTGAGCCGTCGTGGCCGTCGCCGTGGGGTGACGGACGACCGGGGTGGCACACGGAGTGCGTCGTCATGAGCCTCGACCTGCTCGGCGAGGGCTTCGAGCTGCACGGCGGCGGCCTCGACCTCGCCTTTCCCCACCACGAGAACGAGCGGGCCCAGGCGGTCGCCCTCGGCAAGCGCTTCGCCGGGCACTGGGTGCACAACGGCCTGGTGGTGGTGGCGGGCGGGGAGAAGATGGGCAAGTCGCTCGGCAACACCGCCGACCTCGCGAGCCTCCTCCGCACGCACGACGCCCGGGCCTACCGCCTGCTCGTGCTCCGCTCGCACTACCGGAGCCCGATCGTCGTCACCGAGACGGAGATCGCCGACGCCTCTGCTGCGCTCCGGCGGCTCGACACCGTGTTCCGGCGGGCGGCCGAGATCGGCCTCGCCGCCGGAGCCCCCGACCCCGAGGTGCTCGCGCGCTTCCGCAGCCACATGGACAACGACCTCAACACACCACCGGCGATGGGGCTGCTCTTCGAGCAGGTGCGCCGGGCGAACACCGTGCTCGACACCGAGGACGACGACTCGGCCGCCACCGCCCTCGGCACCATCCGGGCCATGGCGTCGGGGGTCGGGCTCGTGCTCGCACAGGAGGTGGAGGCACCGGACGAGGCCGCCCTCGCCCTGGCCCGGCGCCGTGACGAGGCCCGCGCCGCCCGGGACTGGGGCGCGGCCGACGCCGCCCGGGAGGAGCTCGTGGGGCTCGGCTACGTCGTGGAGGACGGCCCGTCGGGCACGAGCCTGCGCCGGCGCTGACCTCCCGGCGGGGCTCGTCCGTTGCCGCCCAGCGTGCGCCGGCACGTACGTCCTGACCCCGCACCGACGACCTCCGGAGTCCGACGATTTGACCCGGCCTCACCCCGGCGGGTTCCCTGAGCAGGTGCCGCGGGGGAGCCGAGCGCCGTTGCCGCCCGGCTTCGCGACGATCTGGACGACCGTCGCCCTCGATCTCGTCGGGTTCGGGATCGTCCTGCCGATCCTTCCGCTCTACGCCAGGGAGCTCGACGCATCACCTGCCACCATCGGGGCGCTGGTGGCGTCGTTCTCGCTCATGCAGCTCCTGTGCTCCCCCCTGTGGGGTCGGGCGTCGGACCGCTGGGGGCGCAAGCCGGTGCTCATCGTCTCCCTCGTGGGCACGGCGCTCGGCAGCCTCCTCACCGGTCTCGCCGGCTCGCTCGGCCTGCTGTTCGCAGCGCGACTCCTGGACGGGGTCAGCGGGTCGAGCGTCTCGGTGGCCCAGGCGGCGGTCACCGACGTCGCACACCCCGAGGAGCGGGCGCGGCTGCTGGGGCTGCTCGGAGCGGCCTTCGGCGTCGGCTTCGTCATCGGTCCCGCCCTCGGCGCGCTGGCCTCGATCGGTGGCCCGCGACTGCCGTTCCTGCTGGCAGCGGCCATCGCAGCCACGAACGCCCTCGTGGCGATCCGGCGGTTGCCGGAGACGAACCGGGGGGTGCGCAGGCGTTCCCCCGCCACGGCCGGGGGGCCGTCCCCGATCCCGACCGGGGCGACGGCCGCCGGAACCGACGCCCAGGGCGAGCCCGTCGGCCTCGACCTCGACCTCGACGACCCCCGTCCGCCGGGGTGGGCCGGCGTGCCGGCACGCGCTGCGAGCACCCCGGGGGAGGGGAGTGGGTTGCTGCGCTTCGTCATCGTCGCCTTCAGCTCGCTCGTCGCCTTCTCGGCCTTCGAGGCCACCTTCTCGCTGCTCGGGGACGACCGCTTCGACCTGACGGTCGGCCGCATCGGCGTCCTGTTCGCCGCCATCGGAGTGGTGCTCGTGATGGTGCAGGGGGGGCTCATCCATCCGGTCGTGAGCCGCCTCGGCGAGGTCGTGACCCTCCGCGCCGGCCTCGGCCTGAACGTGGTGGGGCTGGCCCTCCTCTCGCTCGCCTCCACCTGGCCGCAGCTGGTGCTCGCCCTGCTGCTCCTGGTGAGCGGTCAGGGCTTCGTCACCCCCACGCTGTCGTCGATCGTGGCCGGCCGCGCCCGTGCCGACCGCCGCGGCACCGCCCTCGGCTTCCAGCAGTCGGCCGGCGGGCTGGCCCGGGTGGTCGGCCCGATCCTCGGTGGGGCCCTCTTCCAGCACGTCTCGCCCGGCGCACCCTCCATCGTGGGCGCAGCGCTGACCGGCGCCGCCGTCCTCCTGACGCTGCCCGACCAGGTCGCAGAACCGGCCGGTCGGCGCAGGCTTCGAGAGGGGATCGCTGCAGAAAGCTGAACTCCGGCTGCGATCCGCCCGATGAAGGGGCGTGCAGCATGCGCGCAACTCCCCCCATGGACCCGATGCCCCCGCCCCCCTCCCCCCGTCGAACGTCGTCGCGTCGCGCCCTGGTGGTCCTCGCCTCGGTGCTGGTGGCCCTGAGCGCCGCGCTGCCGCACCCGTTGGTTGCCGGAGCTGCTGAGCCCACCGTCTCGTTGCCGCAGCCTCCGGCTGCCGGAGCAGCCGAGCCCGCCGCCCCGAGCGCAGGCGGGACCGCCGCCCAGGGCGCCGACGGGCTCACCACCCCGTCGACCGCCCCGAGCGCAGGCGGGACCGCCGCCCAGGGCGCCGACGGGCTCACCACCCCGTCCACCGCCGAGCAGCGCGAGCAGCTCGAGGAGGACCTCGAGGCCGCCACCGCCGACGAGCAGCGCCTGGCCGGCGAGCTCACCGCCGCTGCTGCCGAGCGGGACCGGCTGCAGCTGCTCCTGGTCGACGTCGGCCGGCGGGCCGTGCGTGCGGTCGAGTCGCTCGAGGCCGCCGACGTCGCCCTCGTCCGTGCTGACGGCGAGCTGGCGGCTGCCCGCAGCCGCCTGGCGGCGACCGACCGGGCCCTCTCCGAGGGGATCGAGGAGCTGCAGGACCAGGCCGTCGACTCGTTCATCGTGGGTGGCCACGGCGAGCCGATCGGGGCCCTCGCCGGGGCCGCCGATGTGCGCGAGCTCGGGGCTGCCTCCACCTACCGCGACGTCGTCCTCGAGCACCAGGACACGATCGTCCAGCGGGTCGCGCGCCTGAAGGTCGAGCGGGTCCGAAACGAGGATGCCGCCAGCACGGCCAAGGAGGGGGCCCAGGCCGCCGTCCGCAGTGCCGGCCAGCGGCGCTCGACCGTCGAGGAGGAGGAGCGCGAGCTGAAGCTGCTCGAGGACGCGAACGCCATCGCAGTGCTGAACCACGCCACCCTGCTGAACGAGGTCCAGGCGCGCAAGCGCCTCTACGAGGTGGAGCTCGCCGCCCTTGTCGAGCTCTCCCGCTCCCTCGCCGATGCCCTCGCCGCCCGACAGGTCGGCCAGGTGGTCGTCGACCCGGCGGCGGGCGGGCGCCTCGTGCTCCCCATCCCGTCGGCCCGGCTCAGCTCGCGCTTCGGCCTCCGCGTCCACCCCATCTTCGGCACCGCCCGCCTCCACGCCGGGATAGACCTGGCAGCGCCGACGGGGACGGAGATCGGCGCCGCCGCCGGTGGCACGGTGGTCACCGCGGGGGTGCTCGGCGGGTACGGCAACGCCGTGGTGATCGACCACGGGGGCGGCCTCTCCACGCTCTACGCCCACCAGTCGTCCCTGGCCGTGACGGTCGGACAGGTGGTCGGCCCGGGCCAGGTGGTGGGCCGGGTCGGCTCGACCGGGAACTCGACGGGTCCCCACCTCCACTTCGAGGTGCGGGTCTTCGGCACCCCCGTCGACCCCGTCAGCCGCCTGTAGAGACGACCTCGTCGCGCAGCTGGCGCTTCAGGACCTTGCCGGCCGGGTTTCGGGGGAGCTCGTCCTCGCGGAACCAGATGTGGGCCGGGGCCTTGAAGGCGGCCAGGCGCTCGCGCACGTGGGCCTGCAGCGCCTCGGCCGTCGCCTCGTGGCCCGGCCTGAGGCACACCACCGCCGCCACCTCCTCGCCGAGGACCCGGTGGGGGACGCCGAAGACGGCGACGTCGGTGATCGCGGGGTGCTCGAACAGCGCCGCCTCCACCTCGGCGCAGTAGACGTTCTCGCCGCCCCTGATCACCATGTCCTTGGCCCGGTCGACGATGAAGACGAAGCCCTCCTCGTCGATGCGGGCGACGTCACCGGTGCGGAACCAGCCGTCCCCGAGGAAGGCCTCGGTCGTCGCCTCGGGGCGGCCCCAGTAGCCCTTGACCACGTTGGGGCCGCGGATGAGCAGCTCACCCACGGCTCCGTCGGGCAGCGGTGCGCCCACCTCGTCGACGACCCGCACGTCGCACACCGGCACCGGGATGCCGACGCTTTCGGGCTTGCGCAGGTAGTCGACGCCGATGTTCTGGGTCGTCACCGAGGACGTCTCCGTGAGCCCGTAGCCGTTGCTCGGGGTGCGGCCGGGGAACATCGACTCGATGCGGCGGACGAGCTCGGGCGGTGCCGGCGCCCCGCCGTAACCGATCGACCGGACCGACGAGAGGTCCCGCTGCTCGAAGCTCGGCGACTCGAGCACCTGCCACACCATCGACGGCACCCCGCCGAAGGTCGTCACCCGCTCCCGTTCGATGAGCTCGAGGGCCCGCTCGGGGTCCCACTTGTGCATGATCACGATCTTCCCGCCGAAGGCGAGGTTGGCCGCGAGCACGGAGTGGCAGCCGGTGGCGTGGAAGAACGGCACCGACAGGAGGTAGGCGTTCTGCACTAGCGACTCGTCGGCTGCCGGCGCCGTCCCGGAGCGGGCGGCGTTGCGAGCCTGGCCGAGCAGCAGGCTGATGAGGTTCGTGCAGATGTTGCGAGAGGTGCCGAGGGCGCCCTTGGGCCGGCCCGTGGTCCCCGACGTGTAGAAGATCGTGGCGTCGTCCTCCGGGTCGAGCTCCACGTCGGGCAGCGCCCGGCCCGGCTCGGGCGACCCGACGACGTCCTCGAAGCGCAGGGCCGGGGCGGCGACCTCGTCGCCCGCCTTGGCCACCACCACGGCCGTGAGGGCGAGGTCGTCGAGGTGGGGGGCGAGGCGCTCCAGGCGCTCGAGGTCGCAGAGCAAGATCCTGGCCCCCGAGTCGGCGATGCCGTACTCGAGCTCGGGGCCAGTCCACCAGGCGTTCAGCGGCACCACCACGGCACCCACGCACGCCGCCGCCCAGAAGGCGACCGACCACTCGGGGAAGTTGCGCATGGCGATCGCCACCCGGTCCCCCTTGCCCACGCCCCAGGTGTCGACCAGGGCGTGGGCGAGGGCGGCGACTGCGTCGGCGTGGCCGGAGAAGGAGAGCCGCTCGTCCTCGTAGACGAGGAAGGTGGCGTCGCCCCGCTCGCGGCTCGCCTCGAGCACCTCCCGCAGGTGGGCAGGGGCGGACCGCCACGTCCGGGTCGGCACCCCCCGTATCGTCACCTCCGCCATCTCGAAGGGCTGTCCAGGGGCGGTGAGGGCGGCGTGGACGTCGGCGATCGAGTCGGTCACGCCCGGAACCTACCTGGGTGGGTCCCGCCGGGGTCGGCCCCGTCGACGAGGGGGTTGCTCCGCCGCCGGGCTGCGGTTACCGTCGGGTAACTTCCGCCCGATGCGACTTCCGAGGTGCAACCCGTGACCGATTTCTCCCTGGCTCTGAACGAGGACCAGCTGACGATCCAGAAGTGGGTCCACGACTTCGCCGAGACCGTCGTGCGCCCGGCTGCCCACGAGTGGGACGAGCGGGAGGAGTTCCCGTACCCCATCGTCGAGGAGGCCGCCAAGATCGGTCTTTATTCCTTCGACTTCTTCGCCAACGCCATGCTCGGCGACCCGAGCGGCCTCACCCTCGTCCTGGCGCTCGAGGAGCTGTTCTGGGGTGACGCCGGTATCGGCCTCTCCATCTTCGGCTCCGGGCTCGCCGCCGCCGGCATCTCAGGGCAGGGGACGCCCGAGCAGACGATGGAGTGGGTGCCGCAGTGCTTCTCCTACGAGAACGGCAAGCTCGGCCTCGGCGCCTACTGCGTGAGCGAACCCGACGCCGGCTCCGACGTCTCCTCGCTGCGCACGCGGGCCGTCTACGACGAGGCGAAGGACGAGTGGGTGCTGAACGGCACCAAGGCGTGGATCACCAACGGTGGCATCGCCGACGTGCACGTGGTCGTTGCCACCGTCGACCCGACGCTCAAGAGCCGTGGCCAGGCGACGTTCATCATCGGACCGGACACGCCCGGCTTCAGCCAGGGCCAGAAGTACAAGAAGCACGGCATCCGGGCCAGCCACACCGCCGAGGTCGTGCTCGACGGCGTCCGGGTTCCCGGCAGCCACCTGCTCGGCGGCAAGGAGAAGCTCGACGCCAAGCTGGCCCGCGCCCGGGAGGCCGGCAGGACCGGTGACCGGCAGCCGGCGATGGCGACGTTCGAGGCGACCCGCCCCGCCGTCGCCGCCATGGCCGTCGGCGTCGCGCGCGGTGCCTACGAGGAGGCGCTCCGCTACGCCCAGGAGCGCCACGCCTTCGGCAAGGCCATCATCCAGAACCAGTCCGTCGCCTTCATGCTGGCCGACATGGCGACCGAGATCGACGCCGCCCGACTGCTCGTGCACCGGGCGGCGTGGCTCTCGCGCAACGGCGTCTACAAGAACGCCGAAGGCTCGATGTCCAAGCTCAAGGCCGGCCGCACCGCAGTGTGGGTGACCGAGCGGGCCATCCAGATCCACGGCGGCTACGGCTACACGCGGGAGTACCCGGTGGAGCGCATGCACCGCGACGCCAAGATCTTCGACATCTTCGAGGGCACCGAGCAGATCCAGCAGCTCGTGATCTCCCGAGCGATCAGCGGCCTCCGCATCGAGTAGGCGCAGCAGGGGTTTCTCGCCATCTCCGCCGGCGAAGGAGCTGGCGATGACCGACGGCGAGGGAGCGACCTGACGTGGGCTTCTCGGTGGAGTACCGGACCGATACCACGATCGTCGGTTCGAAGAGCTTGTGCCAGTGGGTCCAGGACAACGAGGACCCGGCCAGCGAGCTCTGGTCGGCCCGACGCCAGCAGTGCATGCGCAACATCATCGCGGCCCAACACGACGCGCAGGGCGCCGTCCGCTGGATCCGGGCGCACGCCGCCGACTACGGGATAGACCCGAACAAGGTGGCCGTCGGCGGCTTCTCCGCCGGAGCCGTCACCGCCGCCAACGTCGCTTACCGCAGCGACGACATCGGCACCGTCGTCTACTTCGACGGGGACGACCTGAGCGTCGATCGGTCGAAGGTGCAGGCGGCGTTCGGCGCGTCCGGGTGTGCCTACCCCGAGGGGGTGAGCGATGGCGCCCCGACCTACATCGGTGAGGGTGACGCTCCCCTGTCGCTCATCCACGCCGAGATCGACGGCGCCGTGCCCTACCGCTGCGCTGCGGTGACCGCTGAGACGGCGCGCAGCGAGGGCTTGGTTGCCGAGCTCCGTTCCTATTGCGACGAGCAGGGCCACGCCAACGGCCTGTACCAGGCCCACAAGGCGGACACCGACGAGCAGTGGACCACGTTCCTGGCCCGTGAGCTCAGGCTCTACTCGGGGATGGCGCCGGCCAGCGCCGACCCCACCTGCGATCAGGGTTAGGACTTCAGGACCGCCCACGTCTGCACGGGGGGACCGGCGGTGATGCGACCAATCCGCACGGTGGGGGACCGATCGTCGAGCTGTGGGAGAGAACGGCGCAGGGGTGCCGGTAGCGTCCGCGCGTGGCGGATCCCACTGCACTCCGGTTGCGGATGGTGGACGCGCTCCGGGCTGCGGGCGTGGTCACCACCGACCGGGTGGAGCACGCGCTGCGCCTCGTCCCCCGCCACCTGTTCCTGCCCGACGTGGACGTTGCAGTCGCCTACCTCGACACCGCCGTCCTGTTCAAGAGGTCGCTCGACGGGACACCCATCAGCTCGGCGTCCCAGCCGACGATGGTGGCAGCCATGTTGGAGCTCCTCGACGTCCGCGGCGGGCACCGCGTCCTCGAGGTCGGCACGGGCACCGGGTACAACGCGGCCCTGCTCGCCGTGCTCGTCGGGCACGAGGGCTCCGTGGTGACGGTGGAGCTCGAGGACGACCTCGCCGCGAACGCGGCGCGGGTCCTCGCGGCCATGGGTGTCGGCGGCGTGGAGGTCGTGTGCGGGGACGGTGCCGCCGGCCACCCGCCTGGTGCCCCGTACGATCGGGTCATCGTGACCGCCGGTGCCTCCGACCCCAGCGGGGCCTGGACGCAGCAGCTGGCCGAGGGGGGTCGGGTCGTGGCGCCGGTCGTGGGTGATGACGGCGTCGGCTCGGTCGTGGTCCTTGACGAGGTCGACGGAGATGTGGTGCGCCGGCCGGCGCTCCCGTGCGGGTTCCTCCTCATGCGCAGTGCGTCGAGCAGGTAGGGCTGCACGGGTGCGCACCGACGACGAGCTCCAGGAGCAGGCCCCGAACGCGTGGTTCCTCTGGCGCCGACCACCGGGTCGGACCCCGAGCCGGACCGGCTGGTCCGGTGCCAGGCGCCGACCGTCGGGGGGGCGGGCCGGACCTGCCACCGGGCGACCCACAGAGCCGGGCCTAGGGTGCCGGGCGAGCATCTGGCAGTGACCCCGGGGGGGACGCATGGAGATCGACGCAGGAGCGGCGGGGTTCGACGCGAGGCGCCTGGCGCGCATCGACGAGCACCTGAGCCGGAGCTACGTGGAGCCGGGGAAGATCGCCGGCTGCCAGACGCTCGTGGTCCGGCGAGGGAAGGTGGCCCACCTGTCGTCGCTCGGCTCGATGGACCTCGAGCGGGGGCGGCCAGTGCAGGACGACACCATCTGGCGCCTGTACTCCATGACGAAGCCGATCACCGGCGTCGCCCTGATGACCCTCTACGAGCGGGGTCACTTCCAGCTGAACGACCCGGTGCACCGCTTCATCCCGGCGTGGCGAAGCATCAAGGTCAGCGACCGCGACGCCGACGGCTCGTCCCGGCTGGTCGACCCGGTCCGACCGCCGACGGTGCGCGACGTCCTCATGCACACGGCAGGACTTGGCTACGGGCCGGCCAACGCCGACCTGGCGCTGCCCGAGCCAGGGTCTGGCACCCGGGGGTTCACCACCGACCGCTACGAGAGCCTCGAGATGCTCGTCGACGAGCTGGCGAGCGCTCCCCTGCGCTTCCACCCCGGCACCCACTGGCTGTACTCGTTCGGCACCGACGTGTGCGCCCGGCTGGTCGAGATCATCTCGGGCATGCGCTTCGACGACTACCTGCAGCAGGAGCTCTTCGACCCGCTCGGGATGGTCGACACCGGCTTCGTGGTGGGTGACGACGACGTCGAGCGCTTCGCCACGGGCTACGGCCGCAACTCGAAGAAGCAGCTCGTCGTGGTGGACGATCCGGACGAGAGCCCGTACCGCAAGCCCCGCTCGTTCCTCTCGGGCGGCGGCGGGCTGGTGGGCACGATCGCCGACTACTACCGGTTCTGCCAGATGCTGCTGGGCGGCGGTGCCCTCGAAGGCGTGAGGATCCTGGCACCGCGGACCGTCGAGCTCATGACCATCAACCACCTCCCAGGCGGCGGGCAGCTGGCCGACGTGGCCCGGCCGGGTGCCTACGGCGAGACCGGCTTCGAGGGCATGGGCTTCGGGCTCACCATGGCCGTCAGCCGGGGCCCGGCGGAGACCGGGGTCGCCGGCACGCCCGGTGAGTTCATGTGGGGCGGCGCAGCCTCCACGACGTTCTGGGTGGCCCCGGTCGACGAGCTGGTGGTGGTGTTCATGACCCAGCTGATCCCGTCGGGCACCTTTAACTTCCGTGGCCAGCTGAAGGCGCTCGTCCACGGGGCCATGACCGACTGACCCGGTCGGACCTCCGACCTGCGCCAGTGCCACCACCTGACGTGCGGTCGCAGCGGCGGCGGCGATCCTGGCCCCGAGACGGCCGAGACCACCGCCAGCGCACAGTTCGGGAGACGCGTGCGGTCGCACTCTCGTAAGGCTCGCGATATGCTACGTGAGTCTTACGAACAAGAGGAGCACCGATGGTCGACGGAGCGAGGCGGTCCATGTTCCGCCACGGCGAGCTCCACCTCGTGGTGCTGGCCCTGCTCGAGCGTCGGTCGATGCACGGCTACCAGCTCATGGGCGAGCTGAACCGGCTCTTCGCACCTGGTTACCGGGCCTCGCCCGGCAGCGTGTACCCGGGGATCGAGGCGCTGGCCGAGGCCGGCCTCATCGCCGGAGCAGACGAGGGTGGCCGGCGGGTCTACTCGATGACGCCCTCCGGCGCCGATGCGCTGTCCCGTCGGCTCCACGAGCTGGTCGCCATCGAGACCAGGACCGGCGTCCGCCTCGGTCACGGGGAGTCGGAGGACTCCCTCGACCGCTTCGTCACACGGGTCCGCGCCGTCGCCCCTCGCCTCGATCTCCCCGTGCTGGATGACGCCCTCGACACCGCAGCGGCGCACATCGAGCAGTTGGCCGCCAGCCACCAACCCCACACGAGCACGACCACACGGAGGATCTCATGACCGATCAGTTCGAACAGGTCGCGCGCGCCGAGCGGAACCGACACCGCCGCCAGCGACGCCAGGCCCTGTTGGCATCCTTGCGAATCCACGCTGCGGTGTTCGTGTTCATCCAGCTCCTGCTCGTCGCCACCTGGGCGATCACCGGCGCCGGGTACCCCTGGTTCGTGTTCCCCCTGCTGGGCTGGGGTGCCGGCCTGGCTGCGCACGCCGTGGCCGTGCGGGAGTCGTTGCGCAGCGCTGCGACGGACGATGTCGTACAGGAGGTGGGCCAGTGGTGACCGCCGACCGGGCCGAGTGGCTCCGGCTCGAGCGGGCGGTCGGCCTCGGCGAGCGGGTCTACACACGGGCGGAGGTGAGCGAGCGCACCGGCGTCGCCCCGGAGAACTCGCGCCGGCTGTGGCGTGCGCTGGGATTCCCCGATGCGGGGGACGACCAGCGGATCTTCACCGAGGCGGACGCCGACATGCTCCGCATGGCCGCCGCCCTCGTGCAGGACGGTGCGGTGGCGCCAGAGGTCGCCGTGCAGGTGACCAGGGTGCTCGGCCAGTCGCTCGCCCGGGTGGCCGATGCCCAGGCGACCTCCTTCGGGCTCGCGCTCTCCGGCGATCCCGCCGTCCTCACCGCCACGGTCGAGGCGATCCAGCCCACGCTCGAGTCGTTCCTGACCTACGCCTGGCGGCGACACCTCGTCGCTGCGCTCAAGAGCCGCATGGAGATCACCGCCACGGGACGCTCGGAGGTCGCCTGCGTCGGCTTCGCCGATCTGGTCGGCTTCACCGCTGCGAGCCAGCAGCTCACCTACGCCGAGCTGGCCGCCATGGTCGAGCGCTTCGAGGCGCTGGTGTACGACATCATCGCCATCCACGGCGGGCGTGTGATCAAGATGATCGGTGACGAGGTGATGTTCGCCGTGGGCGACCCGGTGGCGGCCTGCCACCTCGCCCTCGGCATCGCCGAGGCGTGCGAGGCTGATGCCCTCATCCCCTCCGCCCGGGTCGGGGTGGCGCAGGGTGAGACCCTCCGCCAAGAGGCCGACCTGTTCGGTCCCACCGTCAACCTGGCCAGTCGCCTGGTCAACCTGGCCAACCCAGGCACCGTCGTCATCTCCGACGAGCTCGCCAGCTCGGTGGTGGACGAGGCCGGTTTCGTCGTTCGCAGCATCCGACCCCGTCGCCTCCGGGGCATCGGGACCGTCCAGCTGCACGTGCTCCGCAGGAGCCCCGGCCGGGGCTGACGCCGCGCCGCGCGCCGGGTGGGAGACTGCGCAGATGCGGCGCAAGACGCACCTCGACCGCGACTTCAAGCTCTACTTCGCCAGCCAGGTGGTGTCGCAGCTCGGGTCGTCCTTCACGCTGTTCGCCCTGCCGCTGCTCGTGTTCAAGCTGACCGGCTCGGCCACGGACCTGGCGCTCACCACCGTGGCGACCTTCGTCCCCTACCTGGTCTTCGGTCTCGTCCTCGGCGCCGTCGTGGATCAGGTGGACCGTCGGATGATGATGGTCTCGGTCGACCTCGCCCGCGCTGCGGTCATCGCCGTGCTCCCCGTCCTCTCGGTCACGGGGCACCTGCAAGTCGAGCATGTCTACGTCGTGGCGTTCCTGCAGTCGACGCTCGGCATCCTCTTCGACGCCGGGGAGTTCGCCGCGGTGCCGAGCCTCGTGCCGTCCGACGACCTCGTCACCGCCAACGGATGGATCATGTCGACGAACTCCGCCGGGCAGGTGCTCGGCCCCGTGCTCGCCGGGGGCCTCCTGGCGATCGTCCCCGTCACCGAGCTCCTGTTCGTCGACGCTGCCACGTTCGTGCTGTCGGCGCTTGCGCTCCTCGCCATCCGACGGAGCTTCAACACGGGCGATGCTCCCGGCAACGACCCTGCGCCGGCGTCCCGGGTGCGGCGGGTGCTGGGCGACGTCAGGACCGGGCTGCGCTACGTCATCGGCAACCCGGTCCTGCGGACGATCTCCCTGATGATGGCGCTCATCAACTTCGTCGCCGCCAGTCAGAGCACGCAGCTCGTGCTCTTCGCCAAGGAGGAGCTGGCGGCCTCGGACGGCGAGGTCGGCCTCCTCTACGGTTCTGGTTCGGCCGGCGTGGTGCTGATCGGGCTGGTGGCGGGGCCCATCCGCCGCCGGCTGTCGTTCGTGCAGACGGCGCTCGGTGCGCTGGTCGTGTCGGGCCTGGCCCACGCCGTCTTCGGCCTGAACCGCTGGTTCCCAGCATCCCTCGGCCTGTGGGCGTTGGCCAGCGGCTTCGGGCTCCTCTTGAACATCAACACCGGGGCGCTGCGACAGGCCATCGTGCCCCCGCACCTGTTCGGGCGGGTGATCAGCATCGCCGGGGTCCTCGCCTGGTCGGCCATCCCGCTCGGCGCCCTCGCCGGTGCGCGGCTCATCGAGGCCACCGGGGACGTGGGTGGGGTGTACGTGGGCATGGGGGTGCTGACCGCGGTGATCGCCATCGTCTTCGCCAGGAGCCCCGTCGCCCTCGGTGACCGCTACCTGGCCGAGGCGGACGAGGCGAGGGCAGCCGCCGCTGCAGGAGCGACGGCCGGGGCCTCCCCGGCTACTGCGCCGTGAGCAGGGGCACCAGCTGCGCCATGTCGTCGAACACCGTCGTGCCCGGCCCCTCCAACCAGGCCGCAGGGGTGAGGCCGCCGGCGTAGCCGAGGCAGCGCATGCCCGCCCGACGTGCCGCCTCCACGCCTGCGACGCTGTCCTCCACCACGATGCAGGACTCGGGCGTGGTCCCCATCTGCGAGGCGGCGTGGAGGAAGAGGTCGGGGGCGGGCTTTCCGTGCTCGACCTCGGTGGCGCTGAAGATCCGCCCCTCGAAGCGGTCGAGGAGGCCGGTGATGCCGAGGGTGAGCCGCACCTTCTCCGAGGTGCCGCTCGACGCAACACAGGTCGTCAGCGAGAGTGCGTCGAGGGCATCGGCGATCCCCTCCACAGCCACCAGCTCCTCGCGGAAGGCGTCGGACAGGGCCTGGGTGTACAGCGCCGGCCACTCGGGCACCCTGCGCCCGAGGGCGGCCTCGATCCCGGTGAGCATGTGGGCGTCGCTCCGGCCGACGAAGCGCTCGAGGATCTCCTGCTCGGTGACGGGCCAGCCCAGCTCGCCGAGGAGTCGTGCCTCGGCGCGCACGGCGAGCCGCTCGCTGTCGACCAGCACGCCGTCGCAATCGAAGATGACCAGGCCGACGTCGGGCGGTCGGCCAGTCGGTGTCGCCGGGAGGTCCACGGGGCGAAGGTAGGTGGTCGGGGGCTCGGCGGGCCCCCGGACCTCAGCGCAGGGTGAGCCAGATGGCGACGACGACACCGAAGCCGATGACCGTCCACCGCAACGTCGTGGCCCCGAGGCGACGGGCGAACCCGGCGCCGACGTAGCCGCCGAGGAGGCTGGCAGGCGCCACCACCGCCACCGAGCCCCAGTCGACCGGCGCGAAGAGGGCGAAGACGACGAGGGCCACGGTGTTGATGATGAGCGAGAGGACGGATTTCAAGGCGTTGGTCCGCTGCAGGTGGTCCGTCAGGAAGATGCCGAGGACGGCGAGCAGGATCACACCGAGGCCACCGCCGAAGTAGGCCCCGTAGACGGCCGCGGCGAACGTGGCGACGTGGACGTCGGCGGTGCGCCTGCGGCCCCCGGCCGCCGTCCTGGCGGCGATGCGGGCCGCCACCCGCGGTTGCACGGCGAGCAGGGCGCAGCCGAGGAGGACGAGCACCGGGATGACGGCCTCGAAGACGGCGTCGGGGACCGTGAGCAGGATGACGGAACCGGCGGTGCCGCCTGCGACCGCAGTGGCGCCGAGTGCCAGGGCCCTGCTGCGCTGGACCGCCACCTCGCTGCGGTAGGCGACGACGCTGCCGAGGTAGCCGGGCCACACGGAGACGGTGTTCGTCACGTTGGCGGCGAGCGGCGGGAGGCCCGAGGCCACGAGCGCAGGGAACGACACGAGCGAGCCGCCGCCGGCGACGGCGTTGATCGATCCGGCTGCGAAGCCTGCCGCCGCCAGCAGGAGGGCGCTCCCGGGGCTCATGGGTGGACCCCGACTCGTCGGTGACCGACCCGCGAGGGCGGGCCGTGCTCCACTCGACGCCGAGAGGCGGGGAGCGGGGCGCTTCCCGGGCTCGCAGGTGGACCGCTGCTCGTGGGTGCCGCGCGTGGTGGGCGGGCGGAGGGCGAGGTGGGCGGGGCGTACCTCAGGGAACGAGGAGGAGGTGGTCCAGGCCAGCGTGGCGCAGCCGGTCGAGCACAGGTGGCTGGGGGTAGCGGACCACGAGCGTCCCCCCCTTGGCCCTGAGCTGGTGGGAGGCGTCGAGGAGGAGAGCGAGGCCGAAGCCGTCGACGTGGACGAGCTCGGTGCAGTCCACGTCGACCGTGGTGGCGCCGTCGGCCAGCAGGTGCTCGAGGGTGCCCTGGGCGAGGCCGACGGTGGTCTCGTCCAGCCACCCGTCGAGGGTCACCTCGACCAGCCCGACCAGGCGCTGCACCCCGATGTCGAGGAGGCCACCTGTCTCGGTGCGGGGATCGGCAGTTGCGGTCACGGGGTGCCTCCAGCGGTGCGACCGACCCTCGATGGGACGCCGCTTGACAGGTCTACCCGAACGCTGCCTCTTGCAAGCACTCTACGGCTCGGTCTCACCGATGGGCCGCACGCCGCGAAGTCCGCCCCAGGCCAGCTCGGCGACCTGGCGGGCCAGCACATCCGGGTCCAGGTCGAGATCTTCGGCGATCCAGTGGCGGCTCGTGCTCTCGGCGAGCCCGACCACGCCGTAGGCGATCGTGCGGCGGTGGAGGTCGTCCACGTCGGCGTCGATCAGTGCGCCGACCGACTCTGCGATCACCGCCTCGACCCGGCGCACCGCCTCGGCGAACTCGGTGTCGGGCCGTGTGCCGCTGCCGAAGAGGACCGTGAAGGCGCTCCGGTTCCGGTCGACGTGTCGGAAGTAGGCGGCGAAGCCGGCCTCGACCTGTTGGCGGGGGCCGGCGGCGGCGGCAGTGGCGGCGAGGATGGCGGCCTGGAGCTGGCCGCCGACGTCGTCGAGGAGCTCGAGGAACAGGTCCCGCTTGGAGGCGAAGTGCTGGTAGAGCACGGGCTTGGTCACCCCCGCCGCCTCGGCGACGTCGTTCATCGAGGTGGCGTGGAAGCCGCTCGCCGCGAACATGGCGAGGGCGCAGTCGAGGAGCTGGCGCCGCCGGGCCGCAGCCGGGAGCCGCAGCGACGGGGGGGCGGGAGCGTCGCGAGCGGCCACCACCCGATCGTACCGATCGGTAACTTCGGGCTGCGGACCGGCACCGGCGTGGCCGAGGGCCAGGCTCAGTAGGCGATCACGCTGCGGGCGACCTCACCGGTGGCCATGGCGTCGAACGCCTCGTTGACCTCCTCCAGGGAGATCGTCCTGCTGATCAGCTCGTCGAGCTTGAGCTCCCCCGACTTGTAGAGCCGCACGAGCTTCGGGATGTCCTCGTGGGTGTTGGACGACCCGTACCAACAGCCCTTGATCGTCTTGGCCTGGAGCACGAGGCCGAGGAAGGCGGGGATCTGGACCATGGCGTCCATCTTGGGCACCCCGACGAGGACGACCTCACCGCCGCGCCGGGTCATGGTGATGACCTGGTCGATCGTCTGCTGGAGGCCGATGACCTCGAAGGACACGTCGGCCCCCCGCTCCTCGGTCAGACCCATGACCTTGCCGACGGGGTCGCCCTCGCTGGCGTTGACGACGTCGGTGGCACCGAACTCCTTCGCCATCTTGAGCTTCGTCTCGTTCATGTCGACGGCGATGATGCGGCTCGCCCCGGCGATGCGGGCGCCCTGGATCACGTTGAGGCCCACGCCGCCGCAGCCGACCACGGCGACGGTGTCACCTGGCTTGATGTCGGCGGTGTTCATGGCGGCGCCGACACCGGTGAGCACCCCGCAACCGATGAGGGCAGCCACCGTCATCGGGACGTCGTCGTCGATCTTCACCGCACCGCTGGCGGGGATGATCGAGACCTCGGAGAAGCTGCCGGTGGCGGCCATCTGCTGGAGGGGGGCACCGGCGGAGGTGAAGCGGGGGGTGCCGTCGAGCAGGCCGCCGCTGGCCAGGCTGGCGTCCGCCTTCTTGCAGAGGTAGCCCTCGTTGCGCCGGCAGAAGAAGCACTCGCCGCACTGGGGGACCCAGGAGACGACGACGTGGTCGCCCACCGCGACGTTGGTCACGCCTTCGCCCACCTCCTCGATCACGCCGGCACCCTCGTGGCCGAGGACGATCGGGCAGTTCGGGAACATCGTGCCGTTCTGCATGGAGACGTCGGAGTGGCACACGCCGGATGCACCGAAACGGATCTTCACCTCGCCGGCGTGGGGAGCCTCCACCTCGATGTCGTCGCGGATCTCGAGCGGCAGCCCGGTCCCGGTGAGCACTGCGGCCTTGACCATGGTGGGACTTCCCCCTGCGCTGATGGACGTGTCAGCGGCATGCTCGCATCGCGGGCTGTGTTGCGCCAGACGGCTGGCGGGACCAGGCGGAGGTGGCCCCGGCCCGGGTCGCCGCTACCGGCCGTGCTCGCGATCGTGGCGCTCTGCCGACTTCACGGCGTAGCCGAGGATGATGGCGGGTGCGAGGACCACGCAGCCGGCGACGAGGCAGGCGATGGTGGCCGACGCCACCGCCCCGCTGAAGGTGGTGGCGAAGCCGACGACGAAGAGCACGATGGCGAGTCCGAAGAGCGCGTAACCGAGCCTGCTGGCGGCGGCGGCGCCGCGCGCCACCGTGGCTCGCTGGGCGCGGACCGGGTCCGGGGCAGCCGTCGGCCGGTCGGGGCTGCTCACAGCCCCCACCGGTCGTGGAGGAGGGCGCCGAGCTCTGCCGCCACCCGCTCGAGCGAGAGGTGGGTGCGCACGAGCGCACCGTTCACGTCGTGCAGGTGCTCGTCGGGCGCGTCGAGGAAGGCGGCGAGCGGGGCTGCGTCATCGGGCGGGAACCACCGGAACCCGAGCTCGGCCAGCTCGGCGGCGGCTGGGTAGCGGCCGACGGCGAGGGGGCGGCGGTGGACGGCGGCTTCGGCGATGGGGTTGCCGAACCCCTCCCAGCGGGACGGCAGCAGGACGGCGTCGCAGGCGGCGTACGCATCAGCGATGGACGGCGCCGGCCGGTGGACGGTCGGGCAGGCAGCGGCGGCGAGCACGGCGGCGAGCGTAGGGCCGTACCCCTCCTCGGCCGGGCCCGTCAGCCAGTAGGTGGCGCCGAGTGCCTCGGCGAGGGCCACGGCGGCGGGGACGTCCTTGCGGGCGATGGCCCGGACCGGGTGCAGCACGAGCCGGTCGCCGGCGCGCAGGCCGAGGGCGGCGCGCGTGGTGGAGCGGTCGCCGGGTGCGGTGTGGATGTCGACGCCGCACCGGATGATGGTGGCGACGATGCCCCGCGCTCCGAGTTCGTGCCGGCTCAGCTCGTTGATGGTCACGTGGGCCCACGCAGGGTCGTCGGGAGGCCAGCCCTCCACGTGGGTGAAGCGCTCCCGCTGCCAGGGCAGGTCGTAGTGGTGGAGCAGGGCGGGACGGCCCCGGAGGACCTCGGCAACCACGGCGGTGGCGGTGGGGTTGAGGGGCAGGGAGCAGAGGTTCTCCACCACGACGAGGTCGGCCCGCTCGAGCGCGTCGACCAGCTCGAGCGCGTCGACCAGCTGCTGCGCGTCGGCCAGCTCGTTCGCATCGTCCGGCTCGTTCGCATCGACCGGCTGGTCGGCGTCGGCCAGCTCGTTCGCATCGACCGGCTGTCGCGGGTCGGGGCGGGGTGTGACGTGAGGGTGGGGGCCGGGGCGTTGGCTGTCCTCGGGGGTCCAGGCCAGTGCCGGGACGAGGCGGTCCACCGGCCCGGCGCCGGCCACGGTGGTGACGACGTGGCCCGCAGCCGTCAGCACCCTGGCCCAGCTGGCGGCCACGACCGACACGCCGTCGGTGCCGCCGAGCCGGAACGAAAGCAGGGTGATGCGGGCGACGGTGCTAGCGCCGCCCGTGCGGGCGACGATCGATGGCGGACGGGATCGACCAGGTGCTCGCCGACGGCGTCGCGGCTGTCGACGACGATGCCTCGTCCTCGGGTGCTGCGGGCTCGGGTGCTGCGGGCTCGGGTGCTGCGGGCTCGGGTGCTGCGGGCTCGGGTGCTGCGGGCTCGGCCCGGCGCGGTGGCCCCTGGACGCAAGGCTGGCCCGGCGGGGGAGGGTCGCTCAGCCGGCCTCGTGCAGGTGCCACGCCCGGGTCGGGGGTACCGGGCCCGTGCTCGTCAGCTGGGGCCCCGCACACCGGGAGCGAGGTGACCTTCCGGCGCCAGACAGGAGGGGCAGGGCGGGCGGCACGGGGCCCGGTGACGGGGGTGGTGGGTCGGAGGAGGCGGAACACGACGTTCGCCACGCCGGCGGCCAGGACGAGGTCGCCCAAGGACAGGACCTCGCCCAGCGGGGCGAGGGGCACCACGTCACCGAGGAGGACGAGGACGTCATCGTCCCGCTCGAGGTGCCGCTTCGAACCGAAGTCGACCGAGACCACCTGGCCCGGTCCGACGATCCCGGCCCGGACGACCGCTGACGGGCGCACCGGCATCCCCCCGTTCGGGAAGATCACGGCCATGTTGAGCACGAGGCCGACGAGCACGACGGGGATGCCCGTGAGGCGCAGGTTGGCGACGGCGAAGGCGGCAAGGGAGAGGGAGGAGCCGACGACGGCGGGGAAGGCGGCGGACTCGCTGGCACCGAGCAGCTCCGGCACCCACTGCAGCACGACGCCTAACAGCAGGGCGGGCCACAGGCGAAGTGAGGGGGGGTGGTCGAGGGAGGGCCGGCCCCCCGTCGCAAGGCCCGCCAACACCCCGAGGGCGATGGCGATGGCGATGGCGCCCACTGGTCGGACGGTAGCGCCCTGTGCCATGCCGGGCGCGTCACCACACGTCAGGGCCGCCCCCCACGAGGGTCGGCGGAAGGCAGGGATCCGAGACGTGTGGAGCCGTCAGTCAAGACGCCTCTCCCGCCGACGGTCAGTCCCGCTTCGGGACGCCGAGCATCAGGCCAGCTGCCAGCCGCTGCGGTGCGGCGGCCATCAAGGAGAACGCCATGGCCCGCCTCGGCAGCCGCACGGCCGACGCCCCCGAGGCCACGGCTGACACCACCGCTGCCGCCACCTCCTCGACGGTCAGCCTGCGCTGGACCCGGAGCGCGAAGGTCCGGTTGAACGAGGCGGTGGTCGGCCGGTAGGCGCCGGGCTGCTCGAGCCGGTCGAGCATGTCCGTGCTCACCGTGCCGATCTCGGCGATGGTCGTGCCGACGCCCGTCCCGTGCAGGTCGAGCGCGAGGCCACGGGTGAAGGTCGAGAGGCCGGCCTTGGACGAGGCGTAGGTCGACATCCCGGGGAACACCACCGCGCCCGCCTGGGACGAGATGTTGACCACGTGGCCGCTCCGCCGGTCGATCATCCCGGGGAGGACCTGGCGGGTGAGCTCGACGGGTGCGAGCAGGTTGACCTGGAACACGTCGGAGACGTCCTCGGCGCTCTGGCGGTCGATCGGCGCCGCCACCTCGATGCCTGCGTTGTTGATGAGCACGTCGACGGGCCCGCCGTCGCCCTCGATGGCGGCGACGAGGCCGGTGCGGGCGGCCGGGTCGGTCAGGTCCGCCGGGTGGGCGGTGCCGCCCAGGCGTTCGGCGAGCGCACGGAGCGGCCCCTCCGACCGGGCGACCAGGGCGACGTGGGCACCGGCAGCAGCGAACGCCGTCGCCATGCCCTCCCCGATCCCCCGGGAGGCGCCGGTGACGACGACTCGCTTGCCTTCCAGCTCCACGCCACCCCTCCTGTGCAGGTGCGAGACGCTACTGCGGTGCGCTGAGTCGGGGGCAGGGGCCGAGAGACCGGTGCTCGGTCGACGGCTCACTGCGACGGCCACTGCTGGCGGGCGTCTCGGGGTCTGGGGGACCTGCGGCGCTCGAGCAGCCAGACGATGAGGGCGGCGCCGAGGACCGAGAGGATCAGGCCGCTCCTGCCCCGGAACAGCGCGTAGCCCACCAGGCCGCCGAGGAAGGATCCGCTGATGCCGACGAGGATCGTCCTGCCGATCGACATCGGGTTGGGGCCGGGGATCGCCAGGCGGCCGAGGGCGCCGACCACGAGGCCGCTGACGATGAGCCCGATCACGTACACGGCCATGCGGTGCCCGGGGAAGCACTCTGGCAAACGGCTGCGGTGCCCGCCGGACCCCGGATCAGATGTTGGAGGGGAGCAGCCGGGAGATCTGCTCGAAGCACAGGAAGAGCGTCACCGCCCCGAGGGGCAGGGCGAGCACGTAGCTGGGCCAGCGCCGCCAGCGCCCGCCCACCAGCCAGGCGCCGAGGGCGATGAGGGCGGTCGCCGCTCCCCAACCGGCGGCGGGGGCACGGGCAGACGGGTCGCCGGCGAGGGAGGGGTCGTCGATGGTCAGCGGTGCCTGTTCCACCACCGGCTCGTCAGCCGGGGCGGCTGGGGCCTCGGGCTCGTCGGACGGGACGGCCGGGTCGGCGGGGTCGCTCGGCTCTTCGGCAGGCTCGCTCGGCTCGTCGGCCGGGTCGCCCTGGTCGGCCGGATCGGTCGGGCCGCCCGGCTCTTCGGCCGGATCGGCCGGATCGGTGGGGGCGCCCGGCTCGTTGGTGGTCGCAGGTGTGGGGTCCGCCGCCGGCGGGGTGGCCGGCTCGCCGCTGAGCACCCCTGACACCACGAGTCGCTGGCGGGCCGAGTACTTGGGGTGGCAGGTCGTCAGGGTGATGCGGGCCTCGTCCGAGGCGTCGAGCACCTCCACCTGACTCGGCGAGACGATCGAGATGCGGTCGACGAGGTAACGGAAGTCGCCCTCCCGTGTGGTCACGAGGATCTCGTCGCCCTCGGTCAGGCCTCCGAGGTCGCCGAAGGGGGCGCCATAGGTCGTGCGGTGGCCGGCGATGGCGGCGTTGCCCGGCCGGCCCGGGAGCGGGCTGCCCGGGTAGTGACCAGGACCCTTCTTCAGGTCCCCGACGGTGACCCCCTCCACGACCGCCTTGTCGACACCGATCCGAGGGATCCTGATGATGGCGATCGCCTCGCCCTGGGGCGCCGGAGGGCGTGTCGTCGGGGGAGCAGCGGTCGTCGGGGTCGTCACGGTGGGCGACGTCGAGGTGGTGGTCGGGTCGGACGGTTCACCGGCCACCGTCGTCGTGGTCGTCGCAGTCGTCGTGGTCGAGGTCGTGGTGGGTTCGGTGGTCGGTGCGCCGGTGGTGGGGTCGTCCAGGGACGCCTCGAAGGCGGATCGGAGGTCGTCTTGGGCCTGGGCCTCGGCCAGCCCGGTGCCCCACAGCTGGTAGGCGACGAACAGCAGGACGAGGATCCCGGCGGTGACCAGGACCCGTCCGACCCCGCCGACGACCCTCGCCCACGGCATGGGCGCAGGCTACGCCGAGCGCAGCCGGGGCCACCGACGGTCACCTTGGGACGACGCCGACGGAGCTCGACCCCGCCTTGGCCCACCTCCGGGCCCGCCGGTACCGTTGGGATGCCCCATGGACTCCGCCGTCCGACTCCGCTCCGCCGTCTGCCTGCTCGGCCGCTTCCCCGCCTTGGCCGGTCTCGACCTCGACGTCGCCAGGGGCGAGGTGGTCGCCGTCGAAGGCCCCAACGGCGCAGGCAAGACCACCTTGCTGCGTGCCCTCGCCGGCCTCGTCCCCGTCGTCGAGGGGGAGGCAGAGGTCCTCGGGCTCGACCTCAGGCGGGCCCGACGGCGGATCCGCGCCAGGGTCGCCCTGCTCGGCCCGGCCGGAGGCCTCTACGACGACCTGTCCGTGGCCGACAACCTCCGGTTCTGGGCGCGCGCCGCCGGGCGGCCGCAGTCGGCGGCTGACGATGCGATGACGCAGCTCGGCCTTGGCGCCAGGCTGGCAGACGTGCCCGTCGGGCGGCTCTCGACCGGCCAGCGCCGCCGGACTGCGCTGGCCGTGCTCGTGGCCCGCAACAGCGAGCTGTGGCTGCTCGACGAGCCCCATGCCGGCCTCGACGCCGACGGACGGGACCTCGTCGACGCCCTGGTCCTCGGCGCTGCTCGCCGGGGCGCCACCGTCCTGTTCGTCAGCCACGAGCTCGACCGGGCGGCCGCGCTGGCCAGCCGCCGGGTGACGGTCACCGGCGGGCGCACGACCCCCGCCGGGCGACCCTCTGGCCCGCCAAGACGTTCGACGGTGTCCACCCCCGGCGCACCGGAGGCAGCCGGTGTGGCATGACGCCCTGCTCGTGGCGGGCAAGGACCTGCGGATCGAAGGTCGCTCCCGTGTCGCGCTCAATCAGGTGCTGCCCTTCGCCGTCCTCGTGCTCGTCCTGTTCGCCTTCGCCCTCGACCCGGGTCGGGGGGTGCTGGTCCGAGCTGCCGCCGGCCTGTACTGGGTGGCCGTGCTGTTCTCGGCGCTGCTCGCCGTGCAGCGCTCCCAGGCGATCGAGTCCGGTGAGGGGACCCGGGACGCGCTGCGGCTCTCGGGCCTCGACCCGGCGGGCGTGTTCCTCGGCAAGGCGGCCGCGGTCGCCGTCCAGCTCCTCGTGCTCGAGCTGCTGCTCGGCCTGGGGGTCGTCGTGCTCTACGGCGTGGAGCCGGCCGGCCTGGGGTTGCTCGCCGTGACCGCCCTGGTCGCGACGGCAGGTCTGGCGGCCGCCGGTACGCTCTATGGCGTGATCGCAGCCGGGTTGCGGGTGCGGGAGACGCTCCTGCCCCTGCTCCTCCTGCCGGTGCTCGCACCCGTCCTGATCGCCGCCACCCGGGTGTCGGAGACGGCCCTGTCCGGGGTGTCGGCCGGCGTCCCGGCCGGGAGCTGGCTCGTCCTGCTGGCCACGTTCGCAGTGCTGTACCTGGGGTTCGGCGTGGTCGCCTTCGGCCCGCTGCTGGAGGATGGATGACGACCACCGAGCTGCTGGACGAACGGGTCGGGGGGGCCGCCCGCCCTTCACCGTCGCCGGCCGGCGGCGCCGTCACCCTCGCCCTCGGCGTGGCCGCGGCGATCGCCCTCGGCACCACCTACGCCCTCGGGCTGGCCCTGCCCGAGACGGTCGAGCAGGGCGGCCACTCACGGCTCATCGCCATCCACCCCGGCCTCGCCTGGGCCTCGTACGTCGCCTTCGGCGTCACCGCCCTCGCCAGTGCCGCGTGGCTGTGGCCCAGGACCCGCCGGATCACCTGGGACCACCTGGCCGGAGCCTCGGCTGAGGTCGGCGTGGTGTTCACCGCCCTCACCCTCGTCACCGGGTCGATCTGGGGCCGCCCGACGTGGGGCGTGTGGTGGGTGTGGGACGCCCGTCTCACGCTCTCCGCCCTGATGCTCGCCATCTACCTCGGGTACCTCGCCCTGCGGCGGGTGCCATCCGATCCCGACGTCCGGGCCGGGCGCTCCGCTGTCGTCGCCCTCCTCGCGGTGCTCCTCATCCCTGTCAACCACTTCGCCGTCGAGTGGTGGCGCACGCTGCACCAGGGCCGATCCCTCGCCCAGCTCACGCCGCGAAACGACCTCGACGGTCGCTTCATCGGCGCCATGGCCGTCGGCTTCGTGGCCATGACGCTCGTGTACGCCTGGCTGACCGTGCACCGGGTGGCGGTCGCCCGCCTCGAGGACGCCGAGGCCGACGACGACCTGCGGGCTGCGCTGGCGGAGCGTCGGGCGGAGGGGGTGTCGTGAACGGCTACGTGGCCGCCGGGTACGCCGTGACGCTCGTGACGCTGGCGGGCTACGCCGTGCACGTCCTGCGCCGCGCCCGGGTGCTGCGGGCACGGGCCGCCACGTCGTCGACCGGCCCCGGGTCACGGGGAGCGGGCCGATGAGCGGGACCGGGATCAGCGGTGACGTGGGTCGGGACGACCTCGACCGTGACGACGACGACATCCGCCCGTTCTCCGTGGCAGGCGGTCACGACCGCGGGGGACGGACGTTCCAGCGCGGCCGGCTCCGCCTCGGGCTCGTGATCGCCGCCGTGGCGGGCGCCATCGCCTTCATCCTCCTGCAGGGGTTGGGCTCGGCCACCACGTACTTCCGCAACGCCGACGAGGCGGTTGCCGACCGGGCCGCCCTCGGCACCGACCGCTTCCGCCTCCAGGGCACGGTGGTCGAGGGCTCCCGCCGCCAGGTGGGGGAGACCGTCGAGTTCCAGGTCGCCTACAACTGCGCGTTCGTGCCCGTCGTCCACCGGGGCGATCCGCCGGAGCTGTTCAAGGAGGGGATCCCCGTCGTGCTCGAGGGCGCATTCGACAGCAGGAGCGAGACGTACCAGAGCGACACCATCCGCGTCCGCCACACGTCTGAGTACCGGACGGAGGAGTCGGACCGGCTCGCCCTCGCCGAGGCCGACACCTGCCCGGCGGGCGGACAGGCGGCCGGCTCGTGAACGCCGCCCTCGGCACCGCCGGCGTCGCCCTCGGGCTCGCAGCGTCGCTGCTCGGCGTGTTGACGCTCGGGGTCGGCCTCCGGTCGCGGCGGCCGGCGCTGCTGCGCCTCGGCCGGACCTACGCCTGGCTCGTGCTCGGTGGGGCGGTGCTCGCCACGATCGCCATGGAGCGAGCGCTCATCACCCGAGACTTCTCGCTCCAGTACGTGGCCGACAACGGGAGCACGACCACCCCTGCGCTCTACAACGTGGCCACGTTGTGGGCCGCCCTCGAGGGCTCGATCATCCTCTGGGCCCTGATCCTGGCGGGCTTCACCGTCGGGGTCGTGGTCAAGTTCCGGGCCCGGCTCACCGACCCGCTCGTGGGGTGGGCGAGCCTCGTGATGCTCGTGGTGTGCGCCTTCTTCTTCATGCTCCTGGTCGGCCCGGCCAACCCCTTCACGACCGTCGCCGGCACCATCGCCACCGAGGGTCCTGGTCCCAACCCCCTGCTCCAGAACCACCCGCTCATGGCGATCCACCCGCCGATGCTCTACCTCGGCTACGTCGGCTTCACCGTCCCGTTCGCCTTCGCCGTCGCCGCGCTCGTGACCGGACGGCTCGGCGAGGGGTGGCTGGCCGCCACCCGCCGGTGGACGCTCCTGGCCTGGGGCTTCCTCACGATCGGGATCGTCCTCGGTTCGTGGTGGTCCTACGAGGTGCTCGGCTGGGGCGGGTTCTGGGCGTGGGACCCGGTGGAGAACGCCTCGTTCCTGCCGTGGCTGACCGGTACCGCTTACCTCCACTCCGTCATGGTCCAGGAGCGCCGCGGGATGCTGCGGGTCTGGAACCTGTCGCTGTTGCTGTCGACGTTCAGCCTCACCATCCTCGGCACCTTCTTGACCCGCTCCGGCGTGCTCGACAGCGTGCACAGCTTCACCGAGTCGCCCATCGGCGTGTGGCTGCTGTGTGCCTTCGCCGCCACCGTGGTCGTGACGGTCGGCCTCATCGGCTGGCGGGGGGACCGGCTGCGCTCGCCCGGGAGCATCGACTCCCCCGTCTCGCGCGAGGGGGCGTTCCTCCTCAACAACCTGCTCTTCGCCGCCTTCGCATTCGTCGTGCTGCTCGGCACCGTGTTCCCACTCGTGGTCGAGGCCGTCAACGACGAGCGCATCTCGGTGGGCACGCCGTACTTCAACCGGATGACCGCCCCCATCGGCCTGGCCCTGCTGTTCCTCATGGCGGTCGCCCCGGCGCTGCCGTGGCGCAAGGCCTCCGGCGAGCTGCTCTGGGACCGCCTCAGGTGGCCGACGTGGGTCGGTGTGGCGACGCTGGTCGGGGCGGTGGCCGTCGGCGCTCGCGGCCTCTCACCCCTGGTCGCGTTCGCCCTCGGGGGCTTCGCCGCCGCCGCCGCCGTCCGCCAGCTCGTCATCGCCGTCGGTTCCGCCCGTCGACAGGGCGTGTCGTCCTTCCGGGCGTTCGTGGGCCGGTCGAACGGGGGGATGATCGTCCACCTCGGGGTGGTGGTCGTGGCCGTGGCCTTCACCGCCGCCTCGTCGTACACCACGAGCGCCACCTACACCCTGGCCGAGGGGGACTCGGCCACCATCGCCGGCCACACGGTCACCTACGAGGGCATGAACCCGGACGACGTGCAGCCGCAGCGCACCCTCGTGAGCGCCCGGGTGCGGATCGACGGCGGACAGGTGCACGAGCCGGCGCTCAACCAGTTCCCCAACGCCACCCAGACGGTCGGCACCCCTTCGGTTCGGGTGGGCGCAGCCGAGGACGTCTACCTCACCCTGGTGGCGGCGCCGGCCCGGGCCGGCGGGCCCATCGTGCTCGGTGTGATCATCGAGCCTCTCGCCTCCTGGCTCTGGGTGGGCGGCGGGATCATGGCGTTCGGCACCCTCCTGGCGGCGTGGCCGAGCGCCCGTGGCAGGCGGGAGCGGGACGACGCGGCGTCCGTCGGCGGCGGTCGCTCCGGGATCGGGCACGAGCTGGGGGTGGAGGACGACGAGGCGGGCCGCAACGACGTGCCCGTGCCCTCCGGGGTGGGCTGAGTGGCCGTCGGCCAAGCCGAGGACGAGAACCCGTCCTTCGGGGAGGACGTGGTCGACGAGGATGTCCTCACGCCCCGTCGGGGGCGGGTGGCGCTCGTCACCGCAGGCGCCGTCGGACTGGTGCTGGCGATCTTCATCGCCATCCTCGCCACGGGTGACCCGGCCACCTCGAGGTTTGGGGACAGCCCGCTGCTCGGCAAGCGGGCACCCGAGCTGACGGGCGAGTCCGTGCTGACGGGCGAGGCATTCGACCTGGCCGACGAGCGGGGCCGGTTCGTCGTGATCAACTTCTTCGCCACGTGGTGCGAGCCGTGCCGCCGCGAGCACCCGGACCTCGTCCGCTTCAACGCAGCCCACCGAGCTGCGGACGACGCCCGGGTCGTGAGCGTGGTGTTCAGCGACGAGGTGGGCGACGTGGCGCGCTTCTTCGACGAGCGGGGGGGCGAGTGGCCCGTCGTCGACGACACCTCGGGCATCGTGCCCTCGTGGGGCGTGACCGGCGTGCCCGAGTCGTACCTGGTGGACCCCTCGGGTTTCGTGGTCTCGAAGATCACCGGGGGGATCACCGCCGAGGGTCTCGAGGACCTGCTCCGCCGCGCCCAGGCGGGCCCCGTGACGGACTCGTGAGCCGCCAGCGTGTGATGGTCCGGTCGCTGGTCACGCCGACGGTGGTCGTGGCTGGCGTGGCTGGCGTGGCTGGCGTGGCTGTGACGCTGGAGGTGACCGCGACTCGCGCGCTGGCGGCCACCACCCGTGTCGCGGCGGCAGGCCCGATGTGCGGTGTCGCGACCACTCGTGCCCCGACGGTCGCCGCTCACACCATGGCGGGCACGGGCGGAACACGCCCCAGGTGTCGAGGCGAGCACGGGTCTCGGTGTGGGCGAGTGGTCCACCGGGCCGGGCCGGCTGTCTCCGTGTCGGGGTCCCGCCCGTGAGGCGCGTCCTGTCGATCCTGGTGCCCGTGGCGGTGGTGGTGGTCGCCCTCGTCGTCGGCTCGTCGGGGTCGGATGGGCCGAGGACCGACGCCGAGCGGGCGCAGGCGATCGCCGGCACCGTGCGCTGCCCGACCTGCCGGGGCCAGTCAGTCGCCAGCAGCGACGCACCGGCGGCCGTCGAGATCAGGCGGGAGATCGATCGTCGCGTCGCGGCCGGGGAGGACGAGGAGGAGGTGCAGGCCGCCCTGGTGGCCGCCTACGGCGAGGGGATCGTCCTCAACCCGCCGGGTTCGGGGGTGGCGGGTCTCGTGTGGGTGCTCCCCGTCGCCGGCCTCGTGGTCGCTGCCGGCGCCCTCGCCGTCGCCTTCCGCCGGTGGCGGCCGGTGGTGGCGGGCGTCGCCTCCGACGAGGACCGGCGGCTGGTCGAGGCCGCCCGCCGCCGCCGGCGCAACGCCGGGTCCTGAGGTGGCGGCACAGGCGGGGAAGCGTGCCGGGGGGGTGGGCGCCACGACCCGGCGGCGGCTCGACCCCGACGCCCTCGCCGACCTCGAGCAGGAGCGTGAGCTCCTCCTGCGCTCCCTGGACGACCTCGACCGGGAGCACGATGCCGGTGACCTCGGCGACGTCGACTACGAGGCCCTGCGTGATGAGGCGACGAGACGGACGGCGGAGGTCGTGCGGGCCATCGAGAGCGGGCGGGCGTCGATCGCCGAGCGCCCACGGGCCCCCCGGGGCAGGCTCGTGCTCGCCGGGGTCGGTGTCATCGCTGTGGCCGTTGGTGCAGGCGTGGCGGTGGCCACCTCGTCGGGGAGCCGGGAGCCGGGCACGTTCGGGAGCGGGGAGGTGCGCGACCTGACCGACGACCGGCTCGACGAGGCGTCGGCGCTGGCTCGGGGTGATGACATCCAGGGTGCGCTCGACCTCTACGACGGCGTGCTCGAGGACGACCCGCAGAACGTGGAGGCCCTCTCCGAGCGGGGCCTGCTCCTCGCTTCGTTGAGCGAGGCGGCCGACCTTCCCGACCTGTTGGTGAGCGGCAGGGCCTCGGTCGAGCATGCCTTGGCGATCGACCCCGGCAACCCGAGACCGCTGTTCTACCTCGGCCTCATCCAACGCCTCGAAGGCGATCCGGCTGCGGCGGTGGCGACCCTGCGCCTCGCGCTGGCCGCCGACCCGCCCCCGCTGCTCCGCCAGAACATCGTGGCCTTCCTCGGCCAGACCGACCAGTCGACCAGCTCGTCCGTCCCCCCCGACACGTCCTCGCCGGACACGTCCGGGCCACCGGAGGGTTGACCGAGGGGGCCAGCGGTCCCGCACCTGCCCCACCTTCCGGCGGACGCCCACCCGCCGCCACGCCTGCTCGGTCGGTTACTGCTCGGTCGGTCCGCCGAACGCCGGGTCGCGCTTGTCGGTGTGGGACGCCAGGCCCTCGCGCGCGTCGGGTCCGGCGAAGCCGAGCATCTCGTAGGCGAGCGACGCGTCGAAGATCGCTGCTTGCTGCCGGTACCAGTGGTTGAGCGTCTGCTTCGTCCACCGGATCGCCTGCTGGGCGCCCCCAGCCAGCTGGGTGGCCACCTCGAGGGCGCGGTCCTGCACCTGGTCGTCCTCGACGCACAGCGACACGAGGCCGATGCGCTCGGCCTCCTCGCCGGTGAGCGGCTCGCACGTGAGGAGGAGGTACTTCGCCTTCGCCATGCCGCAGAGCAGCGGCCAGCAGATGGCGGCGTGGTCACCGGCGGCGACGCCGATGCGGGTGTGGCCGTCGATGATGCGGGCGGTGCGGCCGACGACCGAGACGTCGGCGAGGATCGCCGCCACGAGGCCGGCGCCCACGGCCGGACCGTGCACGGCGCTCACGATCGGCTTCGAGCACTGGATGATGTTGAACACGAGGTCTCTCGCCTCGCGCATGGTGCGTAGCCGGGCGGCGTCGTCGTTCATGAGCCGGTCGAGCAGCTCGAAGGAGCCGCCGGCGCTGAAGCCCTTGCCGGCGCCGCGGATCATCCCCACGTGGACGTCGGGGTCGCGGTCGATCGCCAGCCACACGTCGGCCAGCTCTCGGTGGGCGTCGGGGCCGACCGCGTTCAGGCCGGGCCCGTCGAGCGTGATGCGCAGGACGTGCGCCGCAGGCTGGTCGAAGGTGAGGTGCGGGAACTCGGAGTACCGGTTCACGTCGACCCCGTACGGATCTCTGTCGGGACCGATCCCCTGGCCGAGCGGAACGCGTGGGCTGTGACGAAGGTGCCGGGCCTGTTCGGCCCCGAGATCACCCACAGGGGCGAGGACGGGTGCGAGGGGCGGCCGATCGGGCGGACGATGGCGCTGTTCCGCAACACCCAGCTCATCCTCTTCCCTCGCTGATGTGCCGCCGGATGACGGCGTCGGCGAGGTCGTGCGGTCCGGCCGACGGGTAGCCGCCTGCGTCCCGGACCGCTGCTCCCCACCGCAGCAGCACCTCGACGAGCGTGTCGAGGTCGTCACCGAGGGCGTCGACGATCGGTCGGCACATCCGGTCGGTGACGTCCTCGACGTCCTCCCGCTCGGCGCGCCCCTTGACGGTGAGCGCGCCGTCAATGAGGAGGCCACGCGAGGCGAGGCGCTCCTCGGCGGCGTCGAGGTCGGCGTCGGACCACGACCGCGTCCGCACGTAGCTGCGCAGGGGCAGGCCCCAGTACGGCTCGGTGAGCAGCCCGATCTCGACGGCGTCGAGGCCGGCGGCCGTCCACGCCGCGACGTGGGCGTCGCCCCGGTACTCCCGGAGCATGTCGCCGAGCCGCCACGCGTCGCCCACGGGGTCACCCGGCAGGCCGAGCGACAGCAGGCCCGAGAACAGTGGCTTGCCCTCGGGCCGCAGCGGCTCGACGGCCCGCTCGAGCAGGGGCCGGGCGACGTCGATCCCTTCGGGCGACGCACCGAGGACGCGCGCGAGCTGGGTGGTCGCCCCCTCCGTGCGGGCGGCGCAGATCGTCGTGGCGTCGGTGAGCGACCATCCGTGCGCCACGGCCGGTACGACGACCGCCGGGTTGAACACGCCGAACGCGGAGGCGATCACCTCACCCGGCACCTGGCCCATGACCGAACCTCGGCTGCAGAAGTAGGCAGGCCCGTCGGGGCCGGCCACGTTGCCGAACGACCCGGGCGAGCCGTTGAACCCGAGCGCCTCGTAGGCGTCGTGGCACTCCGGCGCGAAGTACACCTGGCCGGTGACCGGCTCCAGCGCCCCTGCGAGCGACCGTGCTGCCTCCATCGACGTCCTCCCTCGGTTGGCGGCGTTGCGGGTGGCCGCGTCGCCTGGTGCTGCGAGCTGCTCGGTGCGGGCCGTCGAGCAGCCGCGCCCGCCGGCGGCGAGGCGCTCACCCGGTCGGGCCGGTTCAGGGTGAGGACGGTGACATCGTCACGCCGCTCGCCGCTGACCCGCTCGTCGTCCACGCCCTCGTGCACCGGCTTCGTCATCGGCTCCTCGTTGCTACGTTCTGAGCGATCGCCCAGTTCACCACAGGGGGCCGCCACGGCATGACCGAGCCGATCACACCCGCAGACGCGGTCGCCCGGAGGAGTGCGCCGGTGCCCGGTGAGGGCGTGGCGGTCGACGACCTGCAGCGGCGCTCCGGCGGCGCCTCCGGTGGGTCGGGGGCGTACCGCGTCGGCGACCGCCGGCTGATCCTCCGCCGTGACCCGCCGGGCTGGGTGAGCGCCAGCCTCGGTGAGCTGCTCACGACCGAGGACCACGAGGAGCGCCCTGCGTCGTGCCTCGAGAAGCGCGACCCGAGGTCCGTGGGCCGTTGATGAGCGACCTCGACGTCGACGCCCTCGGTCGGTGGCTCGCCGAGCACCTCGGGTGCGAGGGGCCGCTCGAGCACGAGATCATCAGCGGTGGCGCGTCCAACCTCACGATCGGCGTCACCGTGGGCGGCATCGAGCTCGTCGTGCGGCGACCGCCGGTGGGGGCGTTCCTCCCGTCGGCCAACGACGTCGGCCGTGAGTACCGCTACCTCACGGCGCTGAAGGGCACCGACGTGCCCGTGCCGGAGACGCTCGTGTTCTGTGAGGACGTCGAGGTCATCGGGGCGCCGTTCTACGTGATGCGGCGGCTGCACGGGCTCGTGCCGCACGATGCGACGGTGCTCGCCCGCCTCACGGCCGAGGAGGGGCGGGCGGTGAGCGAGCGGTTCGTCGACGTGCTGCGCGCGATCCACGAGGTCGACATCGACGCCGTCGGGCTCGGCGACGCCGCCAGGCGCACCGGCTACCTCCAGCGCCAGGTCTCCCGCTGGACGGACCAGTGGCACCGGGCGAAGGAGTCGGAGAGCACCGCCATCGACGAGCTGTCGCGGCTGCTGGCCGAGCGCCTGCCCGCGTCGGGTACGGCGACGATCGTCCACGGCGACTACCGCCTCGGCAACGTGATGGTCGACGGCACCGACGTCGTCGGCGTCTTCGACTGGGAGATGGCCACGCTCGGCGACCCGCTGGCCGACGTCGGCTACACGCTCCTGTGGTGGGGCACGGCGGCTCGGCCGCCGTTCAACCCGAGCCAGGCCGTGGCCGACCTCCCCGGCTTCTTGACGGCCGACGAGGTCTGTGAGCGCTACGGCGCCGACCCCGACGCCGTGCGCTACCACGTCGTGCTGGCGGCGTTCAAGCTCACGATCATCGGCGAGGGCAACCGCGCCCGCGCCCGTCGGCTGGGCCAACCCGTGCCCGACGCAGGAACCCTCGCCCTCGCCGACTGGGCCCTGGAGGTCCTCGCCTGAGGCTGGGCGGGACGGTCCCGGTCGGCAGACGCGCCCTGCTCCTGCGCCTGGGTGTGCGAACATGCGTTCGGTGCGAGCGGACGCTTCGATCTTGCACGCCGACCTCGACTCCTTCTACGCGTCCGTCGAGCAGCGTGACGACCCCGCCCTCCGCGGTCGGCCGGTGGCCGTGGGCGGCGGTGTGGTGCTCGCTGCCTCCTACGAGGCCAAGGCGTACGGCGTGCGCACGCCGATGGGCGGCGGCCAGGCCAGGCAGCTGTGCCCCGGCCTCGTGTTCGTGCTGCCGCGGATGCAGGCGTACGCCGAGGCGAGCAGGGCCGTGTTCGCCATCTTCGACGACACCACGCCCTTCGTCGAGGGTGTGTCGGTCGATGAGGCGTTCCTCGACGTGGGGGGACTGCGGCGCATCGCAGGCACACCGGTAGAGATCGCCGCACGCCTGCGCCGGCGGGTCCGGGAGGAGGTCGGGCTGCCGATCACCGTCGGTGTCGCCCGCACGAAGCACCTGGCGAAGGTGGCGAGCGCAGCGGGCAAGCCCGACGGGCTTCTGCTCGTCCCGCCCGAGGGTGAGGAGGCGTTCCTCCACCCACTGCGGGTCGAGAAGCTGTGGGGCGTCGGACCGAAGACCTCGGCCAAGCTCCACGGACGGGGCGTCCACACCGTGGGCGACGCCGCTGAGCTCGGCGAGGATCTGCTCGTCGCCATCCTCGGCCGGGCCACCGGCCGACACGTCCACGCCCTGGTGAACAACCTCGACCCCCGGCCGGTCGTCGTCGGTCGGCGACGCCGATCGGTCGGCGCGCAGCGGGCGCTCGGGTGGCGGCCCACGACCGCTGCCGACCTCGACGCCTCGCTCGTCGCCCTCACCGACCGGGTCATGCGGCGCCTGCGCAAGGCCGGCCGGGTCGGGCGCACGGTGACGCTCCGGCTGCGCTTCGACGACTCGGCCCGCATGACCCGTTCCCACACGCTGCCCCGCGCGACCTCGCACACCCACGCGGTGCTCGAGGTGTGCCGGGCGCTCCTTGCCGTCGCCATGCCGCTGGTGATCGAGAGGGGCTGCACGCTCATCGGCATCAGCGTCAGCAACCTCGACGACGACGGTGCCGTCCAGCTGGCACTGCCCTTCGAGCGCAGTGCCGGCGGCGCGCTCGACGCTGCCATCGACGACGTGCGGGAGCGGTTCGGCTCGTCGTCGGTGCAGCGGGTCGTGCTGCTCGGGCGCGACGCCGGGAAGACCGTGCCGATGCTCCCCGATTGACCGGGCTGCACCGGCCCCCGGCGAGCAGCGCCATGTTGCCCAGCGCGCGCACGTCGGCCGGCTTCACCGGGCGGCGCACGGTGCGTCGCGGCGTGGGCAGACGGGAACGCGTGTCGACCGGAGGGACTTCGTGCACCCGAGGCGGTCGCCCGCCGGGCGTCGCCCCTCGGGTGTCTCAGCCCCGGTACGGCAGGTCGTACTCGGCCAGGTAGTAGGGGTGGTCCGGGTCGAAGGTGGTGAGCGTGCGGGGGTCGGCGACACGCCCGATCGGCCGCACGTCCCGCCCCGGGACACCGGTCGCCTCATCACCGAGGTCCGCCCGCCAGCGGTCGAGCACCGAGGTCAGCTCGGCCACCACGTCCGGGTGGTCGCTGCTGAGGTCCTCCGTCTCGCCGACGTCGGCCACGAGGTCGTAGAGCGCCGACAGCTCCCGGTGGCGCTTGCGCACGTGGAGCTTCCACCGCCCCACCCGCACGGCCTCGATGCTGCCGTCGAGGATGTAGACGAAGGCGCGGTCGGGGTCCGGCCGATCGGCCCCGAGCCCGACGAGGCCGCCGATCGGGCGCCCGTCGATCGTGCGGTCGGTGGGCACCCCGGCGCCGCAGAGCGAGGCGATCGTCGGGAACAGGTCGAGCGAGGTCGCCAGCTCCTCGACCACCGTTCCCGGCTCGATGCGGCCGGCCCAGCGCATGAGGCAGGGCACGCGGTGCCCGCCCTCCCAGGTGGTGCCCTTGGCGCCGCGCAGCGGCTCGTTCGAACCGGACCCGCCACGGTCTCCCGCCAGTGCGCCGTTGTCGCTCGTGAAGATCACGAGCGTCCGCTCCTCCAGGCCGAGCCGGCGGAGCTCGTGGATCACGACGCCGGTGGCCCAGTCGATGGAGGCCACGGCGCCGCCGTAGGGGCCGTTGCGCGACTCGACGAGGAACCGCTCCTGCACGTAGATCGGCAGGTGGACGTAGAGGTGGGCGAGGTAGAGGAAGAACGGGCGGTCGTGCGAGGCGCGCAGGAACCGCACGGCCTGTTCGACGTAACGGCCGGTGAGGGAGGCCTGATCCGGTTGCTCCTCGACGACCTCCTCCCCGTCCATCAGCGGCAGCGGGGGGCGCACCCAGGGCATCGTCACGCCGAGGTCCTCGAGGATGACCCGCATCTCGGGATCCGTCGGCTCGCCGGGGGCCGGCGCCTGGCGGCCCATGTCGTTGCTGTACGGGATGCCGTACCAGTGGTCGAACCCGTGGTTGGTCGGCAGGAAGTCGGGCTGGTCCCCGCAGTGCCACTTCCCGACCGCCATCGTGGCGTAGCCCGCATCGCCGAGGGCCCTGGCGATGGTGACCTCGCTGGGGGCGAGCCCGATCGGCCAGCCGGGGAACAGCACGCCGCCGAGGCCTCCGCCGTCCTTGCCCCCGAAGCCGATCCTGAGCGGGTAGCAACCCGTGAGCAGCGCCGCCCGCGACGGTGAGCACACCGACGAGGCCATCAAGAAGTCGGTGAAGCGGGCGCCTTCGTCGGCCATGCGGTCGAGGTGGGGTGTGGCGTGCAGCTCGGACCCGTAGCACCCCAGGTCGCCGTAGCCGAGGTCGTCGCAGTTGATGAGCACGATGTTCGGCGGCGGGACCGGCTCGGCGCGGGTCACGGCATGCGTTCGGGGATCGGGCACCGGGGGGCGGTGTCGGCAGGATCGAGGCCCCCGTCCGTGGCGACGTGGACCCCATGGCCGATGCCGTTGGCGAGGCGCCGTGCCATCACGTCGTCTGTGAGCCGCCTGTCCTGACTGACGAGGCCGGCGGACCGAGAGGGGCTGAGCCCGGTGACCCTCTCGTCGGGCGTCACCTGCCCGAGGCGGCCGTCAGTGCCGTCCGGCCCGGGGGAGGTCACGGGCCAGTGTCTACCGCGCCGATGGGACCCCCGCCTCCGACGTCGTGCCGGTGCGCCGGCTCCAGATCCCCCTCAGGGGGCGTAGCCGAGGCGGGCGGTGGTGAGCCGGCCGCCCGGGGCCGCCTCGATCGTCCAGACGGACCCCTTGGCCACCCCGCGGTCGGACCCGAGGACGGGGACGCCACGTCGTGCCAGCTGGTCGAGGAGGGGCGGGATCACGTCGCCGTGGCTGCACAGGACAGCATGCCCGTCGCTGGCCAGTGCCTCCAGCAGCGCCCATGACTCCTCGATCTCGGCGCCCTCGGCCAGGGCGGGGTGGGGCTCCACCACGACTCCCACGGCGTCGGCGAGGGGCTGGACCGTCTGGACGCAGCGGACGAGCGGGCTGGAGAGGATCCGCTGGGGGCTCGCCGGCGCCAGCTCGAGCGCGAGCGCCCTCGCCTGGGACAACCCGGCGGTCACCAGCGGCCGCTCGGCGTCGGGGCCGTCCCACGAGCCTCGCCGGCCAGCGTCGGCGTGGCGGATCAGGTGCACGGCCATGTCAGATCAGCGTAGGGCGGCCACCGACCGGGGCCCCAAGCCCCACGCCTGCAGGTTGGCCCCCTCCGGTCGTAGGATCGACATGTGGGGTTCTTCGACCGCAACCGCCGGAACCTCGAGAAGCTCGGCTACGACCCGGCCCGCCTGCCGCCCGGGCAGTACCTGACGGAGCGGTTCCCGGTCCTCCACGCCGGCGACGTCCCGACCTACGGCGATCTCTCGACGTGGTCGCTCAAGGTGTTCGGCCTGGTCGACGAGGAGCTCACCCTCACGTGGGACGAGCTCCTGGCCCTCCCGCAGACCGACATCACGCTCGACATCCACTGCGTGACCAAGTGGTCCAAGTTCGACACGACCTGGCAGGGGGTCAAGGTGTCGGACCTGCTCGAGCGGGCCGGCGTCCAGGGAGCGGCGACCCACCTGCTGGCCCACGCCGAGCACGGCTACACCGCCAACGCCCCGCTGGCCGACGTGCTCCTCGACGAGGCCATCGTCGCCCACCGCTTCGCCGGCGAGCCGCTCGCACCCGAGCACGGCTACCCCGCCCGCCTCATCGTGCCCACGCTCTACTTCTGGAAGTCAGCCAAGTGGCTCCGGGGCCTCGAGCTCATCAGCGGCGACCGCCCCGGCTTCTGGGAGCGCAACGGCTACAACATGTACGGCGATCCGTGGCGGGAGCAGCGCTACTGGGAGGGCCGGCCGTGAAGGCGCAGGCGATCAAGTCGAACGACACCTGCTGGTGCGGCAGCGGCAAGAAGTACAAGCGCTGTCACAAGTCGACGGAGCGACCGCCCGTCGCCCGACCGGTGCGCCCCGGCCGCCTCAGCGCGTGGCGCCAGGTCCCGGCGGACATCGGTCGCCCTCCCTACGCCGCCTCGGGCGACCCGGGGCCCCGCCGGAGCGATGACGCCGTGAAGTCCCCCGAGCAGCTCGTCCGCATGCGCGCCGCAGGTGCCGCCGCCGCGGAGGTGCTCATGGAGGTCGGCGCCGCGATCGAGGTGGGGATCACGACCGACGAGCTCGACCGGGTCGGCCACGACGCAGCCGTCGCTCGCGGCTCCTACCCCAGCACCCTCAACTACCACGGCTACCCGAAGTCGCTGTGCACCTCGGTCAACGAGGTGATCTGCCACGGGATCCCCGACGACCGCCCGCTCGCCGACGGCGACATCGTCAACGTCGACGTCACCGTCTTCCTCGACGGCGTCCACGGGGACACGTCGGCCATGTGGGCCGTGGGCGTGGTCGACCAGGCATCGAGTGACCTCATCAGGGTGACGCGGGAGGCCATGTTCCTCGGCATCGCCGCCGTCGCCCCGGGCCGGCCGGTGAACGTGATCGGGCGGGCCATCGAGGACCATGCGCGGGCCCACGGCCTCGGGGTCGTCCGGGCCTTCATCGGTCATGGGATCGGCGAGGCGTTCCACACCGGGCTCCAGATCCCGCACGGCTTCGAGCCGAGCGCTCGGACCACCCTCGAGAAGGGCATGACGTTCACCATCGAGCCGATGCTGACGCTCGGCAACCCCCAGCACGTGCTGTGGGAGGACGGCTGGACGGCAGCCACCGTCGACCGCTCTCGCAGCGCCCAGCTCGAGCACACCGTCGTGGTGACCGACGACGGGGCTGAAGTGCTCACGGTCACCACCGACGGGCGCTCCGCTGCCGGCCCGTGGCACGGCCTGTTCCCGACCTGAGGCCCGCCGCCCCGCTGGGGCACGTCCTCTGGATCGGCGGCCCGCCGGGTGCGGGCAAGACCACCGTCGCCTCCCGGCTGGCCCGCACCCACGGCCTCCGCCTCTACAGCGCCGACACCAGGACCTGGAGCCACCGGGACCGGGCTCTCGCAGCAGCGGACCCAGTCGCACATCGCTGGGAGGCGCTCAGCCCGGTGGACCGATGGGACGGCACGACCCCCCAGGAGCTCGTCGCCCTGTCGCTCCACCACGCCCGAGGTCCGATGGTGATCGACGACCTGCGGGTGCTTCCGAGCTCCCCGTTGGTGGTCGCCGAGGGTTCGGTGCTGCCCGCGTGGGCGGTGTCATCCGGCATCGCTGCCCCCGGCCGCGCCGTCTGGCTCCTGCCAACCGCCGAGCTCCAGGACCGCCTGCTCGCGGCGAGGGGCACCGCAGGTGGTCAGGCGGTGCTCCACCGAGCGATGCGCGACGTGATCGCCGAGGAGGTGGAGGACCACGGCGTGCCGAGCCTCACGGTCGACGGCTCCTGCGACGTGGAGGCGCTGACCTCGGCGGTCGAGGCGATGTTCGCGGGTGCGGTGGGGGAGGGACCCAGGGCGGCCACGGTCGAGGAGCGGCGTGGGCTCCTGCGGGAGGCGAACCTCGACGTGGTGTCCCAGGTCCGGGCCCGCTTCGCCCGACCCTGGGCCGGCGGTGTCGCCGACGACGTGCTGCGGATGTTCCCGTGTGAGTGCGCCCAGCCGGGCTGCACCTCAGACGTCGAGCGGCGGGTGGGCGAAGCGGCGGCCCGCCCGACACTGGCCGCAGGGCACCGCTGACCGGCCTGGTTCGGTGGATTGCAGCGTCGTCCAGCCCGCCGTCGACCAGGTACCTCAGGGCGTTGCCGGCTCCTTCGACACCGACTGGTAGGTGCGGACGTTGAACGCCTCGGTGTCCAGCTCCTCCAGCTCGATCTCGCCGGCGAGGACCGATCGCTTCCACGCCTGGTGCTCCGGCTCCCGGTCGTGGAACTCGGGCATGACCTCCGCGGCGAAGAGCTCCAGGCTCGAGCAGATGTCCTCGTGTCGGTTCTTGCCCGCCTGGTTCAGCAGGATCACCTGGTCGACGTGGCTCTCCTCGAAGTGCCGCAGCCGGCGCCGGATCGTCTCCGGCGAACCGATGAGACCTCCCACCGCCAGCGCATGGCCCTTGGGTGTCTCCTTGAACTCGAGGAACTCCTGCCAGAGGTCGACGCTGCCAGGCTCCACAGGGCCGTGGCTGTTGTAGAAGCCGAGGGCGAACTGGAAGAACGACGATCCTTCCGCCATGGCGGCGGCCTCCTCGTCGGTGGCTGCGCACATGAACTGGCTCACGACTGCGACGGCGGGGTTCGGGGCGTAGTCGGCGAGCGGGTCGAAGCGCTTCGTGTAGGCGTTGTAGTAGGCGTGGACCCACACCTGAGCCGCCTCGGCCGACACGAACTGGAAGCCGAGCGCCCCCATGCCCCGGGTGCCGGCCATGCGGATCGTCTCCATCTGGGAGCACGCCACCCACAACGGCGGGTGCGGCTTCTGACGCGGCTTCGGCACGACGTTGCGGAGGGGGAAGTCGAACCACTCCCCGTGGTACTCAGTGCCGCCGTCACCGAACATCGGCATGAGGCAGCGCACGCCGTCCTCCCACACCGACCGCTTCTCTCGGAAGCGCCGGTCGAACGGGTGCAGCTCGGTCACGCTGGACCCCTCGCCGAGGCCGAGCTCGACGCGCCCACCGGAGATGAGGTCGAGGGTGGAGACCCGCTCCGCCACCCGCGCCGGGTGGTTGGTGGTCAGCTGCACGATGCCGTGGCCGAGTCGGATCTGCTTTGTCCGCTGGCTCGCAGCGGCGAGGAAGACCTCGGGCGCAGAGGAGTGGCTGTACTCCTCCATGAAGTGGTGCTCGACCTCCCATGCGTAGTCGTAGCCGAGCCGGTCGGCCAGCTCCACCTGATCGAGCGCATGCTGCAGCAGGTCGTGCTCGGCGTCCTGCGTCCACGGACGTGGCAGCTGGTGCTCGTAGAAGATCCCGAACCTCATGTGGTCCCCCCGTCGTCAGGCACGAGGATCGCACGATCCCGCTCCCGTCGCCGGTTGCGACCGGTGGGCGCCGGCTCCCTCGGATCTCCGGGGCGACGCGAACCCGGAGGTGGTCAGCGCCGCAGCGCCCGCAGCCGGGCGACGACGTCGGGCATCGCCACGAGGAGGGCGTCGATGTCGCTGTCGTCGGTGCTCCACCCGACGCTCACCCGCAGCGAGCGCTCGGCGTCGACCCCCATCGCCTCGAGCACCGGCGAGGGCTCGAGCGCCTCCGACGAGCACGACGAGCCGGAGTGCACCGCCACGCCTGCCTGGTCCAAGCCGAGGAGCACGGGCTCGGCCTCCACGCCCCCGACGGCGAGGCACACGAGGTGGGGCAGGCGCCCCGAGGGGTCGGGGTCCCCGAGGACCGTCACGTCGGCCCCGAGCGCGCCGCCTCCGGCGGCAGCGGCCACCCGCTCGCTCTGCGCAGCGGCGGCCGCCACCTCACGGACGAGGCCGCCGCCCGCCAGCTCGGCCGCCGCCGCCCCGAAGCCGACGATGCCGGGCACGTTCTCGTAGCCGGCGCGTCGGGCCCGCTCCTGGTCACCGCCGACCATGAGCGGGCGCAGGCGCAGCCCCCGGCGGACGAGCAGCGCACCGACGCCTGGTGGGCCGCCCAGCTTGTGGGCGCTCACGCTGAGCAGGTCTGCCCCGAGGCCGACGAAGTCGACCGGGGCGTGGCCTGCGGCCTGGGCGGCGTCGACGTGGACGAGCACTCCCCGCTCCCGGCAGGCGGCGACGACCGCAGCCACCGGCTGCAGGGTGCCCACCTCGTGGTTGCCCCACTGCACGTGCACGAGCGCGGTCCCGGGCTCGAGGGCCTCGACCACGGCGGTCGGGTCGACGCGGCCGTGGACGTCGACCCCGACGACCGTCGTGCGGTGCCGGGCCGAGGCATCCCGCACGCACCGGTGCTCGACGGCAGGGAGCACGACGTGGTCACCTCGCTCGGTCGCCATCCAGGTGGCGGTGACCACGGCCTCGGTGGCACCGCTGGTGAACACCACCTCCCGGGGCCGCGCCCCGAGCAGGCCGGCCACCTGCTCACGCGCCACCTCCACCGCCACCCGCGCTGCGCTCCCCTCGCTGTGCACCCGACCGGGGTCGGCGGCGGCACCGAACCACGGCAGCATCGCCTCGACCGCCACCGGGCGGGTCGGCGAGGTCGACGCGTGGTCGAGGTAGTGGCGGGTCAGGGGCTGAGGGCCACGGCCACGTTGGTGACGCAGGTCGCGTCGCCGAGGGCCCGGGAGCTGGCGGTGGCCGGGTCGGTCTCGCCGTACAGGGCCCCGAGCATGCCCTTCACCATCCCGCGATCGACGGCGCAGATGACGGGCGAGGCCACGGCGGGGCCACCGAAGGGGCAGTGGTCCGAGACGATGGAGAGGGCGTCGCCCCGGCCCTCGGCGTGGGCGGCGAAGCCGTGGGCGGTGAGGGCGTCGGCCACGGCGTGCAGCGCCGAGCGGAACGAGCGCTGCCCCTCGCCCCTGGTGCCGAGGGAGGTGGCCATGGCTGCGCCGTACTCCGCCCCGACCTCCTCCGCCATCGCCTCGGCCACCTCGCGGGGCAACAGGTCGAGCGCCCGGGCCAGGAGCGTCATCACGAGGTCGTCGTGGCGGACCGGGAACACCAGGTCGACCTCCTGCGCCGTGGCCACGTAGCGCTTGGAGGGCCTGCCCGCCCCCGCACCGGCGACGCCCCGGCCGGTCCGCACCTCCAGGTAGCCGCCGGCGGCCAGCTTGTCGAGGTGGTGGCGAGCCACGTTGGCGTGGAGGGCGAAGCGCTCGGCCACCTCGGAGGCGGTGACGCCATCCGGGTGCTCGTGGGCCTCCAGGTAGATGCGACGTCGGGTCGGGTCGCCGAAGGCGGAGGTGACGGCGCTGACGGCCGACGAGAAGGCCTCGGCGCGACGACCGTCACCGGCGTCTGGCCCCCCGAGGTGGTCGGAGAGGGGATTCTCGGCCACGTCAGTAGTGTACCGAGGGTCCCTGGCGGGGCTCCGGCGGCGCCCGGCAGGTCACGAGCGGTCGTGGGCCATCAGCCGCCCGCCGCGCCCCTCCGCAGAACGCAGCGAGGCCGAGCTCACCATGTCCGTCGACGAGAACCTGGTCCGATCCGCGCTGGCGGCGGTCCAGGACCCCCAGCTCCACCGCAGCATCGTCGAGCTGGGGATGGTGCGGCGGCTCTCGATCCGCCGCAAGCGCGTCGAGGTGCTGGTGGCGCGGCTGCTCCCGGACTCGCCGACCGAGCGCCTCGAGGCCGACGTCCGTGCCGCACTGCTCGCCGTGCCCGGCGTCGAGGGCGTGCGCATCGACCTCGACGACCTCGACGACGATGAGCGCACGACGATCCGCCAGCGCCTCCACGGAGACCCCGGCGCCACTGCGGGTCAGGCTCCGGTCCACGGCCACGCCGAGGGACGCGCCGTCTCCTTCGCCGACGCCGGCTCCCGCACGCGGGTGCTGCTCATCGCATCGGGCAAGGGCGGCGTCGGCAAGTCGTCCGTGACCGTGAACGTGGCCATCTCGCTCGCCAGGCTGGGCAGGCGGGTGGCGGTGGTGGACGCCGACGTCTGGGGCTTCTCCATCCCGGCGATGCTCGGCATCGACAAGCCGCCGTCGGTGCTGGACGACTCGATGATCATCCCGCCCCAGGCCCACGGCATCTCGGTGGCGTCGATCGGCTTCTTCGTGCGGGAGGACCAGCCCGTCGTGTGGCGGGGACCCATGCTGCACAAGGCGCTCGAGCAGTTCCTCACCGACTTCTACTGGGGCGAACCCGACTACCTCGTGGTCGACCTGCCGCCCGGCACCGGCGACATCTCCCTCTCGCTCGCCGGCTTCCTCCCCCGATCGGAGGCGTACGTCGTGACGACCCCGCAGCCGGCGGCGCAGCGGGTGGCGCAGCGGGCGGGCCTGATGTTCCAGAGCCCGCAGGTCAAGATCCCGGTGCACGGCGTCATCGAGAACATGAGCTGGTTCACGGGCGACGACGGCACCCGCTACGAGCTCTTCGGATCAGGCGGCGGCGACGGCCTGGCCGAGCGCCTGGGTGCCCCGCTCATCGGCAAGGTGCCGCTCGTCCCCGCACTCCGGGAGGGGGGCGACGTGGGCATCCCGATCGTCGTCTCCGAGCCCGCCGGTGAGGCTGCCGTCGCCTTCGCCGAGATCGCCCGTCGCATCGACGAGGAGCTGGCGCCGACTCGGCGCCGCCACCGGGACCTCAAGATCGTCTGACGCCAGCCGTCCGAGGCGGCCACCGTCGGCGGGGCGGGGTCGTGCCCGATGCTGTCGTCGCTGCGTTGCGGCGACCGCAACGGGCGACCGACCACACGGACGGTTGCGCTTCCTTCAGGTCGACCAGGACCAGTCGACGGCGAGCGGGTCGTGGTCGCTCAGCGGCAACCCGGCCGAGTCGACGAACGTCTCCCGCTCGAAGTGGTGCCGGGTCGGCTCGAGCGTCACCCGGTCGTCGCTGCGGAACAGGAAGCGGTCGATCACGTCGTCGTCGGCCCCGCAGTCGACCACCTCGCACACGTCCTGGAGCCCGGTCTCCTCGAGGAATGCCCTGAGCTGCTCGCCGTCCGGGTCGTCGGCGTACTCCAGGTTCCAGTCGCCGCCGAGGATGACGGCGCCGGGGGAGCGCTCGGCCAGGTGGGCGGCGAGCTGGTCGAGGTCGTCCCCCCGGAGCGCGGCGTCGACGCCCCCGGCCTCGAGGTGGAGCGTGTAGAGGTCGATGGTCACGCCCTCCGCCAGCGTGAGCTCGGTGCCGGCGAACCCCTTGAGCGCCAGGCAGTCGGCGGAGGCGGCACCACATCCCGTCCACGGGACGCGCTCCAGGTCCCCGATCGGGAGGCGGGAGTGGATGTTCAAGCCGTCACCCACGAGCGCTTCGACCCGAGCGATGGGGTTGAGCACCTGGGGACCCGGGTGGGGCTTGCTCAGGTAGGGGTGTTCTGCGTCGGCCCGCAGCACCTCGGTGTAGGTCCCGAAGTCCTCCTGCACCACCACCACGTCGTAGGCGTTGAGCAGGGGACTGATGAGTGGCTGGTTCCGCTCGGGGTTCTGGTCGGGGTTCACGCCCTGGGGCAGCCCGGCCACGTTGTAGGTGAGCGACGTGAAGGTCCCCGCCGGGGCGGCCGTGGTCGTGGTGGTGCTGCGGGCGGGCGCTGCCTCGTCACCTGTCGCCTCTTCATCGGTGCCCTCGTCTCCGCTGCTGCAGGCGAGGAGCACGCCGAGCGTGCAGGCCACGGCGCCGACCCGCAGCAGTGGGCTGCCGCCGCGCACGTCAGGCGCCCTGCGGCGCAGCGAAGCGGAGGGAGTCGGCCGCGGCGTATGCCGCCACTTGGGCGTCGATGGCGGCGGTCGCCTCCACCGCGGCCACGACCTCTGCCAGCTTCGGCGCAGGGATGGCGCAGGTGGTCTCCGTGCTCGGCATCCCCGTTCGCACCCGGCTGAGCATGCAGCCCACGCTGGCCGCCACCTCGCCCTGCTCCTTGGCCACCGCCACGATGTGGCACTGCGGCTTGCCCTCGACCCGCAGGCCGGGCAAGGCGTCGGAGAGGACCATGAGCGACTTGGCAGTCAGGCGCACGAGCACCACGTCGGGGTCGACCGGCGTCTCCGCCAGCGGCCCGTAGGTCACTGCCCCGGGGCGCTCGGTCACGACGGGGATCCGGGGCACGTCCTCCATCGACACCCACCCGGTGTCGAGCAGGGCGGCGACGTCGTCGTTCCCCGCCACCTCGTCGAGGGTCGCGAAGCCGTGGGTGAGGGAGCCGACGCTGCAGTTCCCGTGGTCGGCCTTGGTGGTGGTGAAGGTGCGGTCGGCGGCGTGCATCCAGAACACGCACCCGGCCGGGACCCGACCGGTGCGCCCGTCCGGCAGGGGAGCGGGCATCAGCCCGTCGTGACCCGCCACGCCGGCGGGGGGCTCGACGCCGAAGGTGATGGCGACGGGCGGGGCCGTCGGGTGCAGGGCGGAGGTGAGGGCGGCGGCGAGGCCGGGCCAGTCGGTGGAGATCACGGCCCGATCATGCCCTGGGGCCGACGGCGGGGACCAGGTGAGCGGCTACTTCTTCGCAGCCTCGTAGTACGGGTTGGCGCCCTGGGCGTGGTCGGTCACGTCGACGACGTTCGTGATCTCGGGGACGTTGTCCTTGATGGCGACCTCGATGCCCTGGCCGAGGGTGACCGACGCCATGCCGCACCCCTGGCAGCCACCGGAGAGGCGGAGGTAGGCGGTCTCGTCCTCGACGGCGACGAGGTCGGCCCGGCCACCGTGGCTGGCAATGCTCGGGTTGATCTGACGCTCGAGCACCTGGAGGATCCGCTGGGCGACATCGCCGCTGAGGTCGCCGACGGGCGGGGCCGCGGCGGCGCCGACAGCTGGGCTCGGCGACGGCGGGGGGGCGGGCCGGTTCGGGTTCGTGACCGACAGCCCGGGGTTGAGGAGGTCGCGTGACATGCCGAGCGTGGCGCCGGTGAGGCGCCCGACGCTCTCGGACGGGATCACGATCGTGAGGTCGTCGTGGTGGATCACCGTGTCCTCGGCGGTCGCCGCGTCGACCACGTCGAAGTAGACGTCGTAGGTGTACTCACCGGCGGCGGCGCCGGAGATCTCGAGCCACAGCGCCAGCTTGTCCCCGTCGGGCTCACCGGCCCGGATCTCCTGGACCTTGCGGAGCGCCTGGGGCGTCACCGTCATCAGCGGCTCGGCCGGCGCCCCGTCCGCAAGTGCGCCCTCGTGCTGGGTCTCGTCATCCACAGCACCAGCGTAGGGCGCTTGTGCCCGGCGAGGGCGAGGGCGGGTGCGCGTGCGCCCGGTGAGGGCGAGGGCGGGTCTGCGCACGCCCGGCAAGGGCCAGTGCGCCTGCGGGCGGCAAGGGCGGGTGCGCCAGCGGGCGGTGCCGCCATGCTGGGTCCGTGCGGGTCCTGCTGCTGCTGCCGACGGCCACCTACCGGGCCCCCGACTTCGTCACCGCAGCCGCCGCCCTCGGCGTCGAGGTCGTGGTCGGCTCCGAGGAGGCGCAGGCGATGGCCACAGCCATGGGCGACCGCGCCCTGGTCGTGCCCCTCGCCGACCCCCTCGCCGCCGCCGACGCCATCGCGGCGCTGCACCGCCGCTCGCCGGTCGCCGGCATCGTCGCGGTGGACGAGCAGGGCGTGGTGGCGGCGGCGACGGCCGCCGAGCGCCTGGGCCTCCGCCACAACCCGCCCGCCGCCGTCGCCGCCACGAGGGACAAGGCGGCCATGCGGGTGGCGATGGCCGGCGCCGGCCTCGTGCAGCCTCCACACCGCCTGGTGCACCCGGCCGACGACGCCGTGGCCGCCGCCCGGGCGGTCGGCCTGCCCTGCGTCGTGAAGGCGACGTCGCTGTCGGGCAGCCGTGGTGTGATCCGGGCGGACACCCCGGAGGAGGCGGCAGCCGTGGTCGAGTGGGTGCGGGCCATCGCCTTGTCCGCCGGGGCTCCCGCCGATGCCCCCGTCGTGGTCGAGGCGTTCGTCCCCGGCGTGGAGGTGGCGGTCGAGGCGCTGCTCCGGGAGGGCGAGCTGCACGTCCTCGCCACGTTCGACAAGCCGGATCCGCTCGACGGCCCGTACTTCGAGGAGACGATCTACGTCACCCCGTCACGGCACCCCGCCCCGGTCCTCCGCCGCCTCCACAGGACCGTCGCCGGGGCGGCCGCCGCCATCGGCCTCGTCGAGGGCCCGGTCCACGCCGAGGCCCGGCTCACCCCCGAGGGCGCCGTCGTGGTCCTCGAGGTGGCAGCCCGCTCGATCGGCGGGCTCTGCGCCCGCACCCTGCGCTTCGGCGCCGGCATCAGCCTCGAGGAAGTCATCCTCCGCCACGCGCTCGACCTCCCGCTCGACGACCTGGCGCGCGAGCCGTCGGCGGCCGGCGTGCTGATGGTGCCGATCCCTCGCAGCGGAACCCTGGTCCGGGTGGGGGGCGTCGAAGAGGCGGCCGCCGTGCCCGGTGTCGTCGGCGTCGAGATCACGGTGTTGGCCGGCCGCCCGGTGCGGGCGCTCCCCGAGGGTGACCGCTACCTCGGGTTCGTCTTCGCGCGCGGGGCCGAGCCGGCGGACGTGGAGGCGAGCCTCCGGGCTGCGCACGCTGCGCTCGATGTGGTCATCTCCTCACCGTGACCGCACCCGTGGGACCTGCCCGCCCGCCGGGGGTCGGCGCGTCGGTCGACTCCGCCCGGGCGTGGCGGACGGTGCTCGCCGGCTTCACCTCGATGTTCGCCGTCTTCGGGGTGGCGTACAGCTTCGGGGCCTTCTTCGGCCCGATGGGGGATGAGCTCGGATCCGGCCGCAGTGCCACCTCTCTCGTGTTCTCCATCACCGCCTTCCTCTGGTTCACCCTCGGTGCCGTTAGCGGTCCGGCGGTCGACAGGTACGGGCCCCGCCCCGTCCTGCTCACCGGCGCCGCCGTCATGGGCACCGGTTTGCTGCTCACCTCGCGCGTCGAGTCGATCGTCGTCGGCTACGCCACCTACGGCGTGGGCGTCGGCGTGGGAGTTGCCTGCGGTTACGTGCCCATGGTGGCGGTGGTCGGCGGCTGGTTCGACCGCCGGCGCAGCACGGCACTCGGGGTGGCGGTGGCCGGGGTCGGCCTCGGCACCGTGGTCGCCGCCCCCGCGGCCGCCCGCCTCATCGAGGTGCACGGGTGGCGCACCGGCTACGTCGTGCTGGCCGGGGCCAGCACGACGCTCCTCGTCCTCGCCGCAGCACTAGCCGAGCGCCCTCCGCTCCCGGCGGCCACGGCTGCGACCCGTTCGCTGCGCCAGGCGGTGCGCACCCCCGCCTTCGCTTCGCTCTACGGCTCGACGGTGCTGCTGTCGCTCGCCCTGTTCCAGGTGTTCGTCTACCTGCCGGACTTCGCCGAGGACGGCGGATCCTCGGAGGTGGCCGCCGCCGGCCTCGTCGCCGTCGTCGCAGGGGCGAGCATCTTCGGCAGGCTCGTGCTCGGGCCGGTGGCCGACCGCGTGGGGCGCATCAGGACGTACCGCCTGTGCTTCCTCGTGATGGGCCTCAGCTTCGCGATCTGGCTGGGAGCGCCGTCGTACCCGTGGCTCGTGCTCTTCGCCATCGTGATGGGTGCCGGCTACGGGGGCTTCGTGGCGCTCTCACCGGCGGTCGTGGCCGAGGTGTTCGGCGTCACAGGGCTCGGCCGGCTGATCGGCGTCCTGTTCACGGGCGCCGGGCTCGGCGCCCTCGTCGGCCCGCCGCTGGCAGGCCAGGTGATCGACGCCCACGGGTACCGGTGGGCCATCGCAGCGTCGATGGTGGTGGCCCTCGGTGCATCGCTCGCCCTCGTCCCGCTGGGCGCCGACGACGCCGGCGTGGAACGGTCCCGCCGGTAGCCTCGGCCGGTGCGCGCCCTGCTCGTCTCCACCTACGAGCTCGGCCACCAGCCCCTCCACGTCGCCTCTCCCGCTGCCGCCCTGCTGGCCGCCGGGCACGACGTGCGGGCCTTCGACCTCTCGGTCGAGCCGTGGGACCCGGCCATCCTCGACGACGTCGACGCGCTGGCCCTGTCGGTGCCGATGCACACCGCCATGCGCCTGGCCGTCGCCGTCGCCACCGACGCACGGGTGCGGCGGCCGGATCTTCCGATCTGCTTCTACGGGCTCTACGCCCCCGTCGGCCGGGACGCCACCGCCGGCCGGTCCGCCGACCGCGTCATCGCCGGCGAGTACGAGCCGGCCCTGGTGGCGTGGGTCGACGGGCTGGCCGTGGGCCCGAGGTCCGAGGAGCTCGCCGCCGACCTGCAGCCCGACGAGGTCGGGACGGTCAGCGTGCACCTCGGGCGCGGCGGGTTCCGATCGCCGGCTCGGGGCCTGCTCCCGCCCCTGGAGCGCTACGCCCGCCTCTCCATCGGGAGCGAGGAGCGGCTCGCCGGCTACGTCGAGGGCAGCCACGGGTGCACGTTCCGCTGCCGCCACTGCCCCGTCCCCACGGTCTACGACGGCCGCATCCGCGTGGTCGACCACGACGTCGTGGTGGCCGACGTCGACGGGCTGGTGGCGGCCGGCGCCCGCCACCTCACCTTCGGCGACCCCGACTTCCTGAACGGCCCCAAGCACTCGCTGCGGCTGGTGCGCGCCATCCACGAGCGCCACCCCGAGCTGACGTTCGACTGCACGACGAAGGTCGAGCTCGTCCTGCGCCACGCCGACGTGTGGGCGGAGCTCGCCGCCGCCGGCTGCCTGTTCGTCACCTCCGCCGTCGAGTGCGTGAACGACGAGATCCTCGAGCGCCTCGACAAGGGCCACACCGCGACCGAGGCGGTGGAGGCGGTCGCGCTGCTGCGAACCCACGGCATCGAGCTGCGCCCCTCGCTGCTCCCGTTCACGCCGTGGACGGCGCTCGCCGACCTCGTGGCGCTCGTCGACTTCGCCGTCGCCAACGACCTGGCGTCCAACATCGATCCGGTGCACTGGACGATCCGACTCCTCCTGCCCGAGGGCTCGCTCCTGCTCGACCACCCCGACATGACGCCACACCTCCTCGGCTACGACCGCGATGCGCTCGGGTACCGGTGGCGGGCCGCAGACCCCACCGTCGACATGCTCCAGGTCGAGCTCGCCGTCCTGGTCGAGGCACACGCGGCCGGCGGCGTGCCCGCGAGGGAGACGTTCGCCGCCGTCGCCGCCACCATCCGTCGGGCAGCGGGGCTGGCCGTGGGGATCGAGGCCATGCCGTGGGAGGGTGGGCGGCCCCGCCTGACCGAGGCCTGGTTCTGCTGCGCCGAGCCGACGAGCGGCCAGCTGGACGCGCTGCGCCCCGCCCCCGCCGGCGTGGCGCTCGGCTCCTCCACCTGACGCACGCCGATCGGCCCGGAAGCGGGGCAGCGGGCGAGCGGGCCGGCTACGGGGCGACGGGGAGGTGCGCCTCGAGCTCGAGCAGCGAGATCCGCAGCTGCCGGGCTCGGGTGCGGAGCGTCTCGAGGTCGGGCACCTCGGCGCTCGGCGGGAGCAACGTCGGTTCGTGGCGTTGCAGGCCGAGCACGGCGATCCCGCCGAGACGGTCGGGGAGCACGACGGCGGCCCTGGCGGCCAGCTGCTCGACCACCTCGGTCAGCCGCTCGGGCGGCAGCCCGGCCGCCATAGGCCGCAGCACCACGGCGCCCTCGTACCCGAGCTCGCCCGCCTGGCGGAAGGCGTTCGCCCACCGTGCGCCATCGGAGTCGCCGTCGGCCGGCCAGAGGCGGAAGCCCAGGGCCCTGGCCGTCAGCGCCGCCTCCGCCTCGTGGGGGTGGAACAGCAGCACCCGCCCGACCCCGCCGGTGGCGCGAGCCAGCTCGAGGGCGGCGCCGAGCAGGTCGTCCGCGTCCGTGACACCTCCGCCGGGCCCGTCGGCGAGGAGCAGGAGGGCCGGTCGCACGCGGGCGCACCGTACCAGCGGGGGTCGGACAGACCCACCCGTCTCCCACCGGTCCCGGGAGGCAGGCCCGGCCCCCAGGTCCGCTCCGGGCGTCGGGGAGGACGGCGTCGCCCCGTACGATGGCGACGCTCGAACCCGACCTCCTGAGGAGACCCGCCCGTGGACGTTCGCATCGGTGTGACCTACACGGCCAAGGAGATCGACGTCGACCTCGGCGACGAGGCCGACCCGGCCCAGGTGCGCAGCGACGTGGAGCAGGCCCTCGGCGGCGACGCCGGCGTGCTGTGGTTCACCGACCGCAAGGGCCGCCAGGTGGGGGTGCCGGTGGCCAAGGTCGCCTACGTCGAGATCGGCAGCCCGAGGGACGAGCGGCGCATCGGCTTCGGCGGCACTTAGCCCCCGTGCCCGGCACCCCCCTGCTCGACCGCCGCCTGCTCTTCGTCACCGGCAAGGGCGGCGTGGGCAAGACGACGATCGCCGCGGCGCTGGCGGTCCTGGCCGCCCAGCAGGGCAAGCGGGTGCTCGTCTGCGAGGTCGATGCCAAGGGCGACCTGGCGGAGGTGCTCGAGACAGCCCCCACGTCGTTCGAGGCGCGCGAGGTCCAGCCCGGGGTGTTCGCCATGACGATGGACACCGAGGCGTCGCTGCGGGAGTACCTCCGCCTCCAGGTGCGCATCCCGCTCCTCGCCCGCATCGGTCCCCTGGCCAGGACCTTCGACTTCCTGGCCAACGCCGCTCCCGGCGTCAAGGAGATCGTCACGGTCGGGAAGTTCGCCTGGGAGGTGAAGCAGCGGCACTACGACCTCGTCGTGGTCGACGCCCCCGCCACCGGCCACATCGTCGGCCAGCTCAACGCCCCGCAGGCCATCAACGACCTCGTCCAGGTGGGCCTCATCCGCGAGCAGACCGGGTGGATGCTCGAGATCCTGCGCGACCCCGCGACCACCGGCGTGGTCATCGTGGCGGCGCCCGAGGAGATGCCGGTGGTCGAGACGCTGGAGCTGATCGAGCGGCTGGAGGAGACCGAGGTCGACCTGGCCGGGGTGATCGTGAACCGCGTCCTGCCCGAGCTGTTCGGGAGGGCCGAGGAGGCGGTCTTCGAGCGCCTGCGCGACGCCGACGAGGCGGGCACCCTCGACGGCACGCTGGGGCCGGGCATCGGACCGGTGCTCGAAGCGGCTCGCCTGGCGGTGACGCTGCGCAGGACCCGGGCCGGCCACCTCACCCACCTCCGCGAGGGCGTGCCCGAGGGGACGAACATCGTCTACGTGCCCGAGCTGTTCAACCGCACCCACGGCCTGCGCGCCACCCACCAGGTGGCCGACGCGCTGGCGGCGGAGCTCTCGTGACGCCGCCGACGGTTCGGTCGGTGCGGCCATGGTGAGCGGGCGGAGCAGCGTCGAGGCGACCCTCGAGCAGCTGCTCGCGGCGAAGGAGATCGTCGTCACCTGCGGGTCGGGTGGCGTGGGCAAGACCACCACCGCCGCCGCCCTCGGCACGATGGCCGCCGTGCACCTCGGGGGCAAGGTCCTCGTCCTCACCGTCGACCCCGCCCGCCGCCTGGCCAGCGCCATGGGCCTGGAGCGCTTCGGCAACCTGGAGGTCCAGGTGAACCCGGAGACGTTCGCCGCCGCCGGCCTCGAACCCCGGGGGGAGCTGTGGGCGGCGATGCTCGACACCAAGCAGAGCTGGGACGACCTCATCCGCCGCCACGCCCCCGACACGAAGACGCGCGACGCCATCCTCGCCAACCCGCTGTACCAGAACGTCACCGGCAAGTTCGTCCAGAGCCACGACTACATCGCCATGGAGCGCCTCTACGAGCTGCACACGAGCGGTGTCTACGACCTGATCATCGTCGACACGCCCCCGACGAGGAACGCGCTCGACTTCCTCCAGGCGCCCGAGCGCATGGCGGAGTTCTTCTCCAGCCGACTGCTCCGGTGGCTGCTGGCGCCGTACCGGAGCCGCTTCGTCAACGCCGCCTCACGGCCCTTCTACCAGGTGGCGGATCGCATCCTCGGCTCGGCCTTCCTCCAGGACATTGCCGAGTTCTTCATCCTGTTCCAGTCGATGTACGACGGCTTCGTGCAGCGGGCGCGCGCCGTCGAGCGCGTGCTCGAGGAGCGCCGGACGACCTTCGTGGTCGTGAGCACGCTCGAGTCGAGCCCGGCCCAGGAGGCCGACTTCTTCATCGAAGCGCTCGCCGAGAGGCGGCTCCACCTGGGGGCGCTCGTGCTCAACAAGGTCCTGCCCGCGTACCTCCTCGACCCGGAGGCCACCGTGGCCGCCAGCCGCTTGTCCGCCGACGCTGCGTCGTTGGCCGACGCCGTGCCCGCCGCCGTCGGTGAGGAGGCGACGGTGGCGCGCGTGCTGAAGGAGGTCGGTGACAGCTTCCTGCACTTCCAGGTGGCGGCGAAGCGGGAGGCGACCCAGCGGGCCGACCTGGGGGTGACACCCGAGGTGGTGGCCTCCGTGCCCTACTTCGACACCGACATCTTCGACCTCGGCGGACTGGCCAGGGTGGGGGAGCAGCTGTGGCGCTGACCGGACGCAGCCTCGTCTCGGTCGCAGCGGTGATGGTCGCGACGACAGTCCTCGCCGCACCAGCCGGGGCCCACGGCGGGGGAGCGGTGCTCGAGGTGCTGGAGGCAGCTGAGGTGGCGCCCGGGACGGTGTCCCTGCGGCTGGGCGTCACCTTCGAGACCGACGGCGGCGACGCAACGGGCGCCATCGTCGACGTGATCCCCACGAGCCCCGGCGGCGGCGAGAAGGCGGCGGTTCGCCTCGCCCGCGAGCCCGGCGCCGCCACCTTCGCCGCCACCTTCGAGCTCGACGAGCCGGGCGAGTGGACGCTCGCGGTCACGTCGTCCTTCCCGCCGGGGAGCACCGAGGTCCCCCTCGAGGTGCAAGGCACCGAGGGAGGTGCAGGGGATCGGGAGGCGGCCGTCCTCCCGGCCGGGACGACGGAGACCGCTGCGGGCGAGCCGGGCACTCGCGAGGGGGGCACTCCCGAGGGGGGCGCGCCCGAGGGGGGCGTGATCGACGCGCCCGAGGCCGGGGGGGCCGAGGGCGGGTCGGACGCCACGAACCTCACCGTCGCAGCAGTCAGCGGGATCCTCGGCGGCGGCCTCGGCCTCTGGGTGTCGCGACGCCGCAGCGCCCGCAAACGGGCGGCCCCGGTCGACTGAGCCCCGACCGGCCGGCCAGGAGCGTGACCCCCCCCGGAGGCGGCGCGAGGATTGGTCGTGCCCTTCGACTCGCCCATCGCCGATGCCGTCGCCCTCCGGGCGCGGTACCGGGAGCCGAACGTCGTCGCCCTCGGGAAGGAGGTCGACCACCTCGACCGGGGCGTCCGGGACTTCCTCGCCCACACGACGTTCCTGGTCCTGGCCACGTCGGGGCCCCACGGGACCGATGCGTCGCCCCGCGGCGGGCCGGCCGGCTTCGTCGCCGTGCTCGACGACCACCGACTCGCCTTCGGCGACCTCGCCGGCAACAACCGCGTCGACTCGCACTCGAACCTGGTGGCGCAGCCCGAGGTCGGCGTCCTCTTCGTCGTGCCGGGGATGGAGGAGACGCTGCGGGTGAACGGCCGGGCCACGCTCACCGACGACCCCACGGTGCTCGACGCCACCACCGACGTCGGCGGCAGTCGGCCCCGCCTCGCCATCGGCATCGACGTCGAGTGCTGCTACATCCACTGCGGCAAGGCGTTGCGCCGAGGCGGCCTCTGGCAACCGGACTCGTGGCCGTCGCCCGAGTCCCGGCCCGACGCCGCCTGCATCCTGCACGACCACCTGGGCCTCGACGTCGAGCCCGCCACCATCGCCGCCAACCTCGAGGCCAGCTACCGCCGGACGATCTGGGAGCCGGGCGGCGAGGACGGCCCCTTGAGCGAGCCTCCGGCGTAGCGCCCCTGCCTGCAAGGACCCACCCGGCGTTCGGGTCGGTCGGGGAGTGCGGCACCGGGGGGAAGCGGTGGTCGGTATGAATCCTGCGCGGCCGCAGCGACCCAGTCGACGTCGCCCCGGTCAGGGCCTGGCGTCGAGCAGGAGGCTCTGGGCCGAGCGTCCGATCCGGCCGCCGAGGTCGTACAGGGCCGTCTCGGCCAGCCCGATCCCGTCGCCGCTCGGGAAGGTCGTGCTGCGCATCCCGATCCACTCGCCCTCCGGCAGCCGCAGCAGGTGGATGCTGAGGTCGGGGTTCACGAACAGCCAGCGCTCCGGCGGGAGCACCCAGCTGAGGCCGTTGCCGAAGTCGGCGGCACCGGCCACCCTCATGGCGGGCGAGACCGGCTCCCCGGCGACGACGGGCACGAGCAGGCGGATCCACGCCGTGGCCGGACCCGGCCTGTCGAAGCCCCCCTCGGTGAAGCGCAGCTCGTTGGCGGTGGTGTGGAAGCCGGGCTGCGAGCGGTCGGGTGCGAGGCCTCCCGGCGCGCTGGGCGCACCCGTCTCGGGTCCGGCCGGCGCCGCCTCGTCGACCGCCGTGCCCTCGGGCAGCGGCAGGGCGGTGGCGCGCAGGCGCAGGCCGTGCGCGGCGGCCACCTCGACGTCTCCGTCGCGCAACACCGCCCGCACCAGCTGCACCTTGCGACCCGGCCGCACCACCTCCGTGAAGAGCGAGAGGGGCCGCAGGGGGACCGGGCGGAGCAGCTCGACCGTGAGCCGCGCCAGCTGCACCGGGTCGGGGCTCGCCACCGCCTCGATGGCCCACGTGAGCAGGGCAGACGGGGCGCCGCCGTGCTGGCTGCCGGGGTCCCACGGGCCGACGGTGAGCGCCCCCGGGACGACCAGGACCCCGTCGAGCTCGTACAGGGCGCCGGTCATCGGGGCAGCGTAGGTGCGGGTCGCCACCCGACCGTCGGCCACCGGGCCCCCGGTAGGTTGACGCCGTGCTCGACTACCACCTCCACCTGTGGGAGCACGGTCCCCGCCCCCTCGAGGCGACGCTCGAGCAGGTGGCCGCCTACTGCGAGCAGGCCCAGTCCGAGGGGGTCGTCGAGATCGCCCTCACCGAGCACCTCCACCGGTTCCGCCAGGCTGACGAGGTGTTCGGCGGCTGGTGGGAGTCCGAGCCCGACAGCCCCGTGCGGGCGGCCATCGCTGCGTTCTGGGAGCGGGAGCAGGGGGGCGACCTCGACCGCTACGTGGAGGTCGTCCTCGCGGCCAAGGCGGCCGGCCTGCCCGTCGTGCTCGGCCTCGAGGTCGACTTCCACCGGGGCCGCATGCACGAGGTGGCGGCCATCCTCGACGGCTACCCGTTCGACGTGCTGCTCGGTTCCGTGCACTGGATCGGGGCGTGGGGCTTCGACGACGTCGGGAACGACGCGGTGCTGGCCGAGTGGGACGCCCGTGCCGTCGAGGACGTGTGGGACGCCTACGCCGATGCCATCGACGAGCTCGCCGACTCCGGCGTCTGCGACGTCCTCGCCCACCCCGACCTCTGCAAGGTCGCCGGTCGCCGGCCGGCCGTGCCCGACGAGTGGCACGCTCGCATGGCCGAGGCGGCGGCTCGCAGCGGCATGGCGGCCGAGGTCAACTCCAACGGGTGGCGCAAGCCCGCGGCCGAGGCCTACCCGGCCCCCGACCTGCTGGCCAGGTTCCACGCGGCGGGGGTGCCCGTCACCACGGCGAGCGACGCCCACCGCCGTGACCGGGTGGGGGAGCGACGTGGTGACGTGGCCAGGCTCCTCGTCGACGCCGGCTACGACTCCCTCGCCGGGTACCGGGAGCGTCGGCGGCGACAGGTGCCGATCGCCGTCGAGCCGGCACCTCCGCCGGCTCGCTGATGGCGACCGTCGCCGAGCTGGCGCGCCTCCACACCGGGCTCTCCTACGCCCAGGTCGGCCACCTGCAGCGGTTGGTGGCGTCGTGGGGGCCGCTCGCCGACCTGTGCTTCGCCGACCTCCTCCTCCTCGTGCCCGACACCTCGCTCCTGCCGCACGGGCGCCGCTACGTCGTCTTCGGCCAGATCCGCCCGACCACGAACCAGACGCTGTACCGGAGTGACTTCGTCGGCGCCGTGTTCGACGAGGCCGAGCGCCCGCTGGTGGGCCGGGCCATGCGCGGCGGGCGGATCGTGGACGGTGAGATGAACCTCTCGGCGCTGCACGACCGGGTGTCGGTGCTCGCCGTCCCCGTGCGCTTCGAGGGGGAGGTGATCGGTGTCGTCACCCGGGAGTCCGCGCCCACCATCGGTCGCCAGCCAGGTGAGCTCGAGGCGATGTACGTGGACGTCTTCGACCGCTTCGCCCGCATGCTGACCACGGGGGAGTTCCCCTTCGGGGCCGAGGATGCCTCGGAGGAGGCGCCGCGCGTGGGTGACGGCGCAGTCGTGCTCGACCGCGACGGCCGGGTCGAGTACGCCTCCCCGAACGCGGTGTCGGCGCTGCACCGGATCGGGGTGCACGCCAACGCCGAGGGGATGAAGCTGAGCGAGCTCGGCCTCGAGGAGGTGGCGGTGCGCACGAGCTTCGCCATCGGGGCCCCCGTCACCGAGGAGATCGAGCGGGGCCCCGAGGTCACCGTTCTCGTCCGGTGCCTGCCCCTGCTCGACGAGGGGATGGTCACCGGCGCGCTCGTGCTCATGCGCGACATCTCAGAGCTGCGTCGGCGTGACCGCCTCCTCATCTCGATGGACGCCACCATCCGCGAGATCCACCACCGTGTGAAGAACAACCTCCAGACGATCTCGTCGCTGCTCCGGCTCCAGGGCCGTCGGCTGGAGTCGCCCGAGGCCAAGGGCGCCATCGAGGAGTCGGTGCGCCGCATCCGGGCCATCGCCCTGGTCCACGAGACGCTGTCGCGAGAGGTCGGCGACGAGCTCCCCTTCGGTGAGATCGTGCGGCCGCTCGTGCGCATGGTCGAGGAGGGGCTGCTCTCGCCTGAGCACCCGATCACCATCACCGTCGATGGCGACGCCGGGAAGCTGCCGGCTCGCATCGCCACCCCGCTGGCGGTGGTGCTCAACGAGCTGCTCCAGAACACCGTCGACCACGCCTTCCCGCCGTCGGCCGAGCACGGCGGCAGCGTGGTCGTCACCCTGTCGAACGACGGCGGTGAGCTCGTGCTCCGAGTGGTCGACGACGGGGTGGGCCTGCCCGAGGGGTTCTCCATCGACCAGTCGAAGGGCCTCGGGCTCTCGATCGTGCGGAGCCTGGTGACGAGCCAGGTCGAGGGTTCGATCGTGATGCGGGGCCGCAGCGACGGGGCGGGCCAGCCGCAGGGGACCGAGATCGAGATCACCGTGCCGCTCATCGGCGGCCCCGGGTGAGGCGCTCAGGCGGTGGCAGCCTGGCGGCGACGGGCGAGCCACTGGCGACGCAGCTTGCGGCGCTCCTCCTCGGAGGTGGCGCCCCACACGCCGGAGTCCTGGTTGGTGGCCAGGGCGAACTCGAGGCACGGGTCGAGCGAGGGGCAGGTGCGGCACACGGTCTTGGCCGAGTCGATCTGGGAGATGGCCGGACCCGTCGTCCCGACCGGGAAGAACAGGTCCGGGTCGGTGCTGCGGCAGGCGGCGCGGTCACGCCACTCGGCGGCGTGGTCGGACACGTCGGAGGTCAGGGTGAGGGCCACGGTGGCGCCTTTCGGGACGGTTCGGGGAGATGTCGTGACTTCGTTCACATGCTGGGCGGCTCAACTCACCCGCGCGAAGCCGCGAGGCTCACGCAGCGTACCGACGGCCCGGGACGCGCACAAGGGTCTCGTCACGCGCTCTTCACGTCTCTGTCATCCAGGAGGTTGAGATGACCCTCGTCCTCGCCCACAGGGGCTCTAGCGTCACGGAGCGTGAGAACACGCTGGCTGCGTTCGAGGCGGCGGTCGCTCATGGCGCCGACGGGGTGGAGCTCGACGTGCGGCGCACGGCGGACGGCGCCATGGCCGTCCACCACGACGCCCACCTGCCTGACGGCCGGCTCATCTGCGACGTGGACGTTACCGACCTCCCTGACCACGTCCCGTCCCTCGTCGACGCCCTGGCGGCGTGCGCCGACCTCCTTGTCAACGTCGAGATCAAGAACTGGCCGCGAGACCCCGACCACGACCCGTCCCTCCTGCTGGCCGAGGCGGTGGCGTCGATCGTGGCGCCGATGGGCGCCCGCGCCATCGTCTCGTCGTTCAACCTGGCCGACGTGGACCGCGTGCGGGCCATCGACCCCACGATCCCGACCGGCACGCTCGCCACGTTCGGCCCGGACGCCGACGTGGCCGGCCGCTTCGTCGACCGCGCCCGGCGGCGGGGCCACACGGCGGTGCACCCCCACCACGGTGCGGTGACACCTCACCTCGTGGACCTCGCCCACGCGGCGGGGCTCCGGGTGAACACGTGGACCGTCGACGACCCGGACCGGATCCGTGGGCTGGCCGCCCTGGGCGTCGATGCCATCGTGACGAATGTCCCCGACATCGCCCTCGCCGCCCTCGGCCGCTGACCTGCGGGGTCCGACCCGGGTTGGTGGCCGGCGCGCCGCCCGTCCTGCCGATCGAGTCGTCGTGTCGGTCGGGACCAAGGGACCGCTGGCCACCGACAGGACGGGGGTGTCAATTGACCGAGCCAGCGACGGAGCTGCCTGCCCCTGCTCCGCCCTCCGGTCGGCCTGCCCCCGCTCCGCCCTCCGGTCGGCCTGCCCCCGCTCCGCCCTCCGGTCGGCCTGCCCCCGCTCCGCCCTCCGGTCGGACGAGCCGCAGGATGCCGGGCTCGTGGCGGAGGTGGAGCTCGCTCGTCTCGCCGAGGAAGTCGCCGTCGACCTGGTAGGGGAACGGGCCGTGGCCGACCACCCGCAGCCCGCCGAGGTCGCTCCGGTAGTCGACCAGGCGGTTGGCCCTGGCGCGTCGGCCGCTGCCGAGCACCGACACGATCACGGTGGCGAACGTCGGGAGGGCGAGCGTCCGCATGGTGAAGGCGGCGAGGCCGCGTTCGAGGCCAGCCTCGGGGGCAACTTGGAGAGGGCGGTTGCCCAGGTAGGTGTACGGATTCGTGTTGAGGACGAGGGCGAAGCAACCGTCCTCGACGACGCTGCCGTCCTCATGGTGGACGGCGAACCGTGGCCGTGACCGGTCGTAGTGGCGGAACCAGGTGGTGAAGCCGGCGTACATGAACAGTGGGTGCCCCGCGTAGCGCTTGAGCGTCGATCGGCGCTCGACCTGGCGGACCACCTCGGCGTCGAAGCCGAGGCCGACGTGGAACAAGAAGTAGCGCCCGTTGACCGAGCCCAGCCCGACGGGCTCGATCGCGCCCCGACCGAGCGCGTCGAGCAGGTCCCCGGTGGCCTCGATGGGGTCGTTCGGCAGGCCCATCGTCCGGGCGAAGACGTTGGTGGAGCCCCCCGGCAGCACCGCCAGGGCAGTCTCCGTCCCGGCGAGGCCGTTGGCCGCCTCGTTCAGCGTCCCGTCGCCACCGAGCACGGCGACCACCTCCACCCCGACGTTGGCGGCGCCCTGCGCGAGGCGGGTGGCGTGGCCACGGCGGCTCGTCTCAGCCAGCGTCACGTCGTGGTCGGCGGCGAGCGCCTTCTGGATCACGACCCGGCCCCTGGCCGTCACCGACGACGCCGAGGAGTTCACGAGGAGCAGGAGCCGCAAGCGCGGGAACCTACCAGCGGCCATGACGGCGTCCCCGGTCGCCTGGGGCGCGGGTCCCCGGTCGCCTGGGGCGCGGGTCCCCGGTCGCCTGGGGCGCGGGTCCCCGGTCGCCTGGGGCGCGGGTCCCCGGTCGCCTGGGGCGCGGGTCCCCGGTCGCCTGGGGCGTCCTGGCACGATTTGGCACGCCCCGCCTCGGAGAGGAGGATGGTCGCATGAACGTCGTCGTCTGCGTGAAGCAGATCCCCGACCCGGCGACACCGGGCGCCCTCGATCCCTCGACGAACTACCTGAAGCGTGATGGCAAGCTCATCCTCGACGACTCCGACGCCTACGGCGTGGAGATGGCGCTCCAGCTCGTCACCGCCGCCGGTGGAGGTGACGTCACCCTCGTCTCGATGGCCCCCGGCAACGAGACCTCCGGTCTGCGCACGGGTCTGGCCATGGGAGCCGCCAAGGCGATCCTCGTGAGCGACCCGTCGCTTGCCGGCTCCGACGCCCTCGGCACCGCCAAGGTCCTCGCCGCGGCAATCACGCGGGCCGAGCCCGAGCTCGTGATCGCCGCCACCGAGTCGAGCGACGGCTACACGGGCACCGTGCCCGAACAGGTCGCCGCCATCCTCGGCATCCCGTCGATCACCTTCGCCAAGAGCATCGTGATCGCCGACGGCATCGCCAAGGTCGACCGCCAGACCGAGGCCGGCTACGACGAGGTCTCGGCCCCGCTCCCCGCTCTCATCTCGGTCACCGCAGGCGTGGTCGAGCCCCGGTACCCCTCGTTCAAGGGGATCATGGCGGCGAAGTCCAAGCCCGTCGACACCGTCACCGTCGCCGACCTCGGCCTCGGCGCCGACCAGGTCGGCAAGGTGGGTGCCCGCCAGGAGATCATCGCCGTGACCGAAGCCGAGGAGCGCCAGGCGGGAGAGATCATCGAGGACGACGGCGAGTCGCACCTCAAGATCGTCCAGTTCCTCGAGTCCCAGAAGGTGCTCTAGCCATGGCTCTCAACACGATCTGGGTCCACGCCGAGGTGGGGGCCGACAAGCCCTCGTCGATCACCCTCGAGCTCTTGACGAAGGCGCGCAGCCTCGCCGACAAGGTCGAAGCGTTCTACGCCGGCGACAACGCCGAGGCCGTCGCCGCCGAGCTCGGTCAGTACGGCGTGAGCACGCTCTACACGGTGGCCACCGACGGCCTGCAGGGCATCCCCGTCGCCTCGGCCATGGCTGCTCAGGTGCAGGCCGGCAACACGCCCGACCTCATCATGTTCGGCTCCACCTACGACGGACGGGACGTCCTCGCCCGCTTGTCGGTTGCGCTCGATCGCCCGGTGCTGACCAACAACAACGACGTCAGCGTCGAGGGTGACGAGGTCAGGGTGACCACCTCGATCTTCGGCGGCGCCACCGACCTGATCACTGCCTTCCGCTGCGACGCCCCGCACCTCGCCAGCTTCCGGCCCAAGTCGTTCGCAGCCGAGCCCGGTGGCGCGGCCACCGCCCAGGTCGTCGCCGTCGAGCCGACCGAGCAGGGCAAGGTCACGGTGCACGAGCGCCACGTGGAGGAGCACTCGGGTCCGATCCTCGACGAGGCCGCCCTCGTCGTCTCCGGTGGTCGCGGGCTCGGCGAGGCCGAGAAGTTCGACATGGTCGAGACCCTGGCCAAGCTGCTCAAGGGCGCCCCGGGTGCGAGCCGCGCCATCGTCGACGCCGGTTGGGTTCCCTACAGCTACCAGGTCGGCCAGACCGGCAAGGTCGTCAAGCCGAACGTCTACATCGCCGTCGGCATCTCCGGCGCCACCCAGCACATGGTCGGCATGAAGGGCTCGAAGACCATCATCGCGATCAACAAGGACCCCGAGGCACCCATCTTCGGCATCGCCGACCTCGGCATCGTCGGCGACGTCCACAAGGTCATGCCCAAGCTGATCGAGGCGCTGCAGGGCCGCTGAGCGCCACGGGTCGCGCCCCGAGCTCGAACGAAGAGCGCGGACGAAGAGCGCGGACGAGGAGCGCGGACGAAGCGCGCGACCCGCCGCCCACGGCCGGGGGTCGCGCTGGCACCGGCAGGCGCTGCGCACGACGACGACAGACCCCCACCGTCGCCGGTCCCGTCGACTCGCAGCACCTTCCCGCCACGTAGCCTGGGGGCATGGCGGCGACGGGTGTGCGGTGGCGGAACTGGGCCGGCAACCAGGCGTGCATGCCGAGCCAGGTCCACGAGCCGTCGTCGGAGGACGAGCTCGCCGCCATCGTGAAGCAGGCAGCGGGTCGGGGCGAGCGGGTCAAGATGGCCGGCTCGGGCCACAGCTTCACCGGCGCTGCGCTGACCGACGGGCACCACGTGCGCCCGGGTGGCTACGGCAGGGTCGTGCGCATCGACCGTGCCACCGGGCTGGTGACGGTCCAGGCGGGCATGACGCTCTCCGCCCTCAACGCCGCGCTGGCCACCGCCGGCCTGGCCCTGCCCAACCTCGGTGACATCGCCTACCAGACGGTGGCGGGTGCCATCTCCACCGCCACCCACGGCACCGGCGAGCGGCTCGGCAACCTCGCCACCCAGGTGCGGGGCATGCGCCTCGTCACCGGTGACGGGTCGATCGTGGAGTGCTCGGCCGACGAGGAGCCCGAGGTGTTCAGCGCAGCGCGCGTCGGCGTGGGCGCCCTCGGCCTCATCTCGACCGTCACCCTCGCCACCGTCCCCGCCTTCGACCTGCACGTGGTCGAGGAGCCGCTGCGGCTCGACGCCGTCCTCGAGGTCCTCGACGACCACGTCGCACGTGCCGACCACTTCGAGCTCTACTGGGTGCCCCACACCGGCTGGGCCCTGACCAAGACGAACAACCGGACCGACCGGGAGCGGGCACCTCGCTCGAGGTGGCACTCGTTCCGGGACGACGTGCTGTTGGCCAACGTCGCCTTCGGTGCCGCCTGTCGCTTCGGTCGCCTCCGCCCGTCCGCCATCCCCCGCCTCACCCGGGCCATCCCCTCCACCGGCCGCGTCGAGTACGTCGACCGCAGTGACAAGGTGTTCGCCAGCCCCCGCTACGTCAGGTTCTACGAGATGGAGTACGCCGTCCCCCGGGAGGCGGCGGCGCAGGTGGTGCGTGACGTGCGGGACATGGTGAAGCGGAGAGGCCTCATGATCAGCTTCCCGGTCGAGGTCCGCTTCGTGTCCGCCGACGACATCCCCCTCAGCCCGTCCTCCGGCAGGGACACGTGCTACGTGGCCGTGCACATGTACCAGGGCATGCAGCACGCCGAGTACTTCGGCGCCGTCGAGGACATCATGGACGGCGTCGGGGGCCGCCCCCACTGGGGCAAGCTCCACACCCAGACGGCGGTCACCCTCGCGCCCCGGTACCCGGCGTGGGATCAGGCGCAGGCGGTGCGCCGGAGGCTTGACCCCGAGGGCACGTTCGCCAACGCCTACACCGACCGGGTCCTCGGCACCGTCGGCTGATCCGCCGTCGCCCCGGACGGGCACCTCCTGGGCGACGCTCGCCGATGCTGGCGGTGGTCTCGGCACCCTCCACTGCCCGGATCACCGCCACGTGCTCGACGCCGCCGACGCTCGCCGATGTTGGCGGCGGTCTCGGCCGCTCTGCGTCCTGGTTCACCGCCACGTGCCGGCCTCAGACGAGGGGCCAGGGGTAGCAGCGACCGGCGGGGTCGGCCTCGGGGAGCTCGCCCAGGCGGACGAGGCGCTCGGCCCGCCCGGCCACCCCGTCGAGCTCCTCCTGGTCGAGCAGCGGTGCCAGGTCGCCGGGCAGGGCCTCGAGGAGGCGGCTGAGGTCCTCGCAGAGGGCAGGCGGGAGCGCCTCACCGCCGAACTCCCAGATGACCGTGCGCACCTTCGGGTCGGGGTGGAAGCACAGCCCGTTGTCGATGCCGTAGATCTGGCCGTCGACGGAGGACCGGAGGCAGTGGCCGGACTTTCGGTCGGTGTTGTTGGCGACGATGTCGAACGCAGCCATGGCCCGGAACGTGTCGTGGGTGGAGTCGTCCTCGAAGAGCGTGAAGTAGTGCTGCTCGAAGTCGGCCTCCACGAAGCGCTGCACGGAGCCCTCACCGAGCGGTCCGTCCCGCACGATCGTCTCGGGCACGAGCCCCCAGCCGAGCAGCTCGGAGAGGACCCAGGCGGCGGCCTCGCGCCGGTACAGGCCTCGGGGGAAGTCCCACAGCGGGCGCTCCCCTCGGCCCGGCTTGTAGACGGCGAACCCGGCATCCGCGTCGTAGGTGACGCCGACGAGGTACGTGCCGTTGGAGCTCCACGGCATGCGGCCCTTGATGTCGAGCTCGCCCTCGCGGAGCAACGTCAGTGCGGCTTGTGCCCGTTCGTCTTGATGCACACATGGCCTTCGGGGTCGAGCGGTCGCCCGCAGAGCGGGCACGGCGGGCGGCCGGCAGCGACCAGTCTGGCGGCCCGCACGACGAATCCCACGACCTGCCCGCGGGTCAGGGTGAAGCGGGCCATGCCCGCGTCGGGGTCGGGGACGGGCTCACCCTCGCCGTCGAGCTCACCCACCTCGTCGGCTCGGATGAGGAGCCGATCGCGGTCGCCGTCGAACACGACGCCGAGCTGGCCGATCACCCACTCGGCGAGGACGGGCTCCACGAGCTCGAGGTCGCCCGGCACCTCGCCGGGGGCAGGCGTGGCCAGGTCGACGAGCAGCTCCGAGAGGTACTGCGCCATGGCCGCCACCTGCGCCTTCTCGAGCCGCAGCGACACCACCTGGGTGCCGGCGACCGCCTGCAGGTAGAAGACACGCTCGCCCGGCGGCCCGATTGCCCCGGCGGTGAAGCGGTCGACGTCGCTCAGGTCGAACGAGCTGCTCACGTCGATCGCTCCTCGCCTGCGGCCGGGTCGCTCGGGCGACGCCCGGTCGGCCTCTGCCCGCCCCACCTCACGAAGGCGCCAGCTCGCTGAGCGGCCCGGTGACGGAGTTCACGGTGAGGACGGTGGGCCCGGTCGCGCCGTAGCTGATGGCGGTGACCGAGCACGGGGAGATGACGATGCGCTGGAACAGGTCGAGGTGGGTGCCGAGGGCGGAGGCCACCGCCGCCTTGATCGGGTCGGCGTGGGAGACCGCCACCACCACGCCGCCGGCATGGCGCTCGACGAGCGAGGCGAGCGATCCGGTGATCCGAGCCTGCATCTCGGCGAAGGACTCGCCACCAGGGAAGCGGAAGCCGCTTGGGTAGCGCTGCACCGTGGTCCACGCCGGCAGCTTCGACAGCGCCTTGAGCTCGCCGCCCGTCCACTCCCCGAAGTCACACTCGAGGAGGCCGCGGTCGATCGCCACTCGGATGCCCCGGGCCTTGCCGATCGGCTTCGCCGTCTCACGCGTGCGCTCGAGCGGTGAGGCGTACACGGCGTCGACCTGCTTGAGCGCCGCCAGCCGGCCGGCCACTGCGTCGGCCTGGGCCACGCCGCTGTCGGCCAGGTGCAGGCCGGGGGCCCGGCCGGGCAGCGTCTTGCCGGTCGTCGGTGTCTGCCCGTGGCGGACCAGCAGGACGAGCGTGGACGGCGGCGGCTTGGTGCGGGCGGCTCGGGCTGCGATCCGGTCAACCTACCGTGGGCCGATGGTCTCTCCGCATCCGGGCTGGCGCTTCGGGAGCCTGCCCGACGACCACGCCACGCCGCCCCTCGCCGAGGTGGCGGGCGACACCCTGGACGGCATCGACAACGAGATCGCCACCTGCTTCGCGTGCCCGCGCCTCGTCGAGTGGCGGGCCACCACGGCGACTGCGAAGCGCGCCTCGTTCGCCGGCGAGGACTACTGGGCCCGGCCCCTCCCGGGTTTCGGGGATCCCCACGCTCGCCTGCTGGTGGTGGGTCTGGCCCCCGCAGCACACGGTGGCAACAGGACCGGGCGCGTCTTCACCGGGGATCGCAGCGCCGACTGGCTCTACCGGGCGATGCACCGCGCCGGCTACGCCAACCAGCCGACCAGCGTGGCCAGGGACGACGGCCTGGAGCTCACCGGTGCCTGGGTCAACGCCGCCGTCCGCTGCGCCCCGCCCGCCAACAAGCCGACGCCGGCGGAGCGCGACGCCTGCCTGCCGTACCTGCGGCGGGAGCTGCGCCTGCTCGCATCGGTTCGGGTCGTGGTCGTGCTCGGGGCCTTCGCCTTCCAGGCGGTCGCCGGCGTGCTCGGCCTGCGCCCCCGGCCCCGGTTCGGCCATCTCGCCGAGCACCCCCTCTCCGACGGCCGCACGCTGCTCTGCTCCTACCACCCGAGCCAGCAGAACACCTTCACGGGCACGCTGACCGAGCCGATGTTCGACGCCGTCTTCGCACGGGCGCGCGAGCTCGGCGCCTGAGGACCCCGGGCACGTCCGGGGCAGGTGCTCAGCCGAGGAGGCCGGCGAGCTCGCTGGCGCCGTAGAGGACGGCGATGACGCCGAGGAAGCCGGCGACCGCCCGGCGCAACGTCGCCTCGCTGGTCCGCACGGTGGCGGCGGCGCCGAGGCGCGATCCGGGGACGACGGTGAGGGTGAGGAACGCCGCTGCCCGCCAGTCGATGTTGCCGAGCACGGCGTGGGTGATGGTCCCAGGGATGGCGAAGATCGCGACGCAGACGAGGGAGGTGGCGATGGCCGACTTGATCGAGAGCCCGGCGACCTGGGTGAAGCCGGGCACCATCACGATGCCGCCGCCCACCCCGAGGAGGCCCGAGAGCAGCCCGGCGCTCGCCCCCACGGCGGCGAAGGCGAGGGCGGGGCCCCGCCCGTGGTTCGGTGCCTCGGGGGCGGGGTCGCCGGTCTCGGCCGGGACGGGGGCCATCGCACGCTGCCCGCCCCCGGCGCCCGACGTGTCCGTGCGCACTGCGACGGGGCTGCTGCGGGCCATGCGGACCGAGGTCACACCGAGCAGCGCGGCGGTCAGGAGCATGAGGAGGCGGCCCTCCCCGGGGACCACCTCGGAGAGCACGGCACCGCCGACCGAGGCGGCGAGGCCGATGGGGACCGTGAGCAGGACCGCCTGGCGGTCGATCAACCCCTCACGCCGGTAGCGCAGGGCGCCGGCGGCTGCGCTCGGCAGGATCGACGGGAGGGTCGTGCCGATGGCGAGGCTGGCGGGGACGCCGAGCGCTCGGATGGCCGGCGTCGAGATGACCGCTCCGCCGACGCCGAACGCTCCCGACAGCGCGCCGGTGAAGACCCCTGCGAGGGCGGTCAGCAGGTCGCGAAGGGGACCCGCATCCATGCTCCTCCCTCCGAGGCCGTGCCGGACCGCTCAGCCCGGCACGGCCGTCGACCCTCAGCTCAGAGGACGCCGGTCACGATGAGCAGCACGATCACGGCGATGACGAGTGCGATGACAGCGATTGCACGGGTGTCCACGGGGGTCTCCTCAACTGGGCGGATGCTCCCGACCCGTCCCCAGTAAACACCCTCAGCAAACGGATGCCCCCGCTCCGTGCGGAGGGGGCCGGTGCGCCTCGCCTCAGCTGAGGCGCTCGACCATCATCGCCATCCCCTGGCCGCCGCCCACGCACATGGTCTCGACGCCGATCGTGCCGTCAAGGGTCTGCAGGTCGTTGAGGAGCGTCGTCATGATGCGGGCGCCCGTCTGGCCGAAGGGGTGCCCGAGGGCGATGGCGCCCCCGTGGGGGTTCAGCTGGTCCTCGATGCTGATGCCGACCTCGTCGCAGATGGGGATCACCTGGGCGGCGAACGCCTCGTTCAGCTCGACGACGTCGACGTCGGAGACCGACCGACCGGTCTGCGCCCACAGCTTCTGGAGGGCGACGATCGGTCCCACCCCCATGATCTCGGGCGCAAGGCCCGACACCGAGGAGCCGAGGATGCGGGCGAGGGGCGTGAGGCCGAGGCTGCGAGCCTTGTCCTCGCTCATCACGAGCACCGCTGCGGCGCCGTCGTTCAGCGGGCAGGCGTTGCCGGCGGTGACCACCCCGTCCTCCTTGAACGCAGGCGGCAGGCTGGCCAGCTTCTCGAGTGAGGTGCCGGCCCGGGGGCAGTCGTCCTTCGAGACGACGTCGCCGTTGGGGAGCGTGTACGGCGTGAGCTCCCGCTCGAAGAACCCGTTCTCCTGGGCGGCGGTGGCACGGTCCTGGCTCAGCTTGGCGAACTCGTCGAGGCGCTCGCGGGTGACGCCGTACTGCGCGGCCACGTTCTCGGCCGTCATGCCCATCGGGATGTAAACGTTGTTGATGAAGTCGTTGCTCCCGGCGACGAAGCGGGAGTTCATGTCCTCCTTCTGGAAACCACGGCCGCCGGTGCGGCTGACGGACTCCACGCCGCCGGCCACGTAGGTGTCACCCTCTCCCGCCTTGATGGCGTGGTACGCCATCCGGATCGCTTGCAGGGACGAGGCGCAGAAGCGGTTGACGGTGGTGCCGGGGACGCTCTCGGGCAGCCCGGCGAGGAGGGCGATGTTGCGGGCGACGTTCATGCCCTGCTCACCGGCGTGGTTGGCCGCACCGATGATGCAGTCCTCCACCGAGGCGCGGTCCACCTCGGGGACCTTGTTCATCAGGGTGTCGACGATGAAGCCGCCCATGTCGTCGGGACGGGCCTCGGCGAGGGAGCCCTTGAAGGCCCGGCCGATGGGCGTGCGTGCGGTGGCGACGATGACGGCTTCAGCCATGAGGGGCTCTCCTGGGTTCGGTGCGAGTCGACTCGCGATGTCCGCCGAGGCTAGTTGTGGCTCCCCGCACCGGTTCAAACCCCGCCGCAGGCCGGCATCGCTGATCCCCTCGCCCCCACGCCAGGGCGGGCCCGGCTCAGACCTCTTCGACCTCGATGGCGAACTCGGGGCAGTTGTCGGCCGCCAACCGGGCCTCGTCCTCCTGGCCGGCGGGGACGGAGCCGTCTCCGAGGAGCCGGGCGTTGCCGTAGTCGTCGCTCTCGAACAGCTCGGGGGCGAGGGCGTAGCAGCGGCCGTGGCCCTGGCACTTGTCGTCGATCAGGCGGACCTTCATCCGAAGACCACCGGGAGCTGGCGGGGGCCGCGGACCTGGCCACCGGCCCACGTGACGGCGGCGCCCTCCTCGAGGGAGAACTCGGGCGCAGCCTTCAGGAACTCCTCGATGGCGACCCGAAGCTCCATGCGGGCGAGGTTGGAGCCGGCGCAGCGGTGGATGCCAGCGCCGAAGGCGATGTGGCGGTTCTTGGCCCGGTCGAGGATGACATCGTCGGGGTTCTCGAACACCTCGGGGTCGCGGTTGGCCGAGGGGAACGAGAGCAGCACCCGGTCGTCGACCTTCATCGGGCAGCCGTTGATCTCGACGTCCTCCTTCACGACGCGCGCCATGGTGACGGGCGAGTAGGCCCGCAGCAGCTCCTCGACGGCGAGCGGCATGATCTCCGGCTCGGCCACGAGGCGTCGGCGGTCCTCGGGATGCGTGGCCAGGTGCCAGATGGCCGATCCGATGGCCGACCAGGTGGTGTCGATGCCGGCCACGAGGATGAGCACCCCGGTGCCGATCACGTGGTAGTCGGGCACGGGGGCGCCGTCGACCTCGGCGGCCAGGAGCTCGGAGAGGATGTCGTCACCCGGGTGCTCCTTGCGCTTCGTCACCTCCTCGAACAGGTAGGTGATGATCTCCTTGAAGGCCTCCTGGCGGATCTCGGGATCGGTGGCGCCGAGCTCGAGCGCGCCCCGGACCCACTGCGTGAACGTCTCGGACATCGACTCGGGGATGCCGAGCATCTTGGCGATGATGCGCACCGGGATCTGCTGGGAGTAGCCGACGGCGGCGTCGCCCTTGCCTGCGGCGACCAGCCCCTCGACCAGCTCGCGACAGAGGTCCCGGGTGATCGGCTCGTACTTGGCCACGGCGTGGGGGGCGAACATCGGCAGGATGAGCCGGCGGGCCCACTGGTGCTCGGGCGGGTCCGAGGTGATGGGCGGGGCGGCCACCTCGCCCCCGAGCTGCAGCACCATCTCCTCGCCGTCCTCGGGCTCGGGGGCCGGGGTCACGAGCACCTCGCGCGACGAGAAGTGCTCCGTGTCGTGGGCCACCGCCGAGACGTCCTCGTAACGGGTGGGCATCCACGAGCCGCCCCAGCGGTCGCTGTGGGCCACGGGGCAGGTGTCGCGGAGCTCGTCCCAGACAGGGAACGGGTTGGCGACGTAGTCGTGGTCGAAGATGTCGTAGTCGTCGGCCCAGCTGGACACCGGCGAGCTCGGTTCGGTCGTGGTCACAGCGCATCCCCTTGGAAGTGGTCAGGCCCCAACCTAGCGAGACAGCGAGGCCGAGTCCGTCTCATCGTCGCACGTCGGCTGTGCGCACGGCGAGCGCCTCCCGCAGCGCAGCGGCGCACTGGTCCAGTGCCTCCGAGCCCTCGCCCACCAGCGCGTACATGCTGACGAAGCCGTGGACCATGCCGTCGTGGCGGCGCACGGTGGCGTCGACACCCGCATCGACGAGGCGGGCGCCGTAGGCCTCGCCCTCGTCCCGCAGGGGGTCGTACTCGGCGGTGACGATGCGCGCCGGCGGCAGGCGCGTGAGGTCCGGGGCGTGCAGGGGCGCAGCCAACGGGTCGGTCGGAGCGGCGCCGCCCAGGTAGTGACCGCTGAACCAGCGCATGGCGTCGGCGGTGAGGAAGTAGCCCTCGGCGTTCTCGACGTAGCTGGGCTGGCCGAAGGAGTGGTCGACCACCGGGTACAGGAGCAGCTGGTAGGCGATGGCCGGACCCCCCTCGTCCCGTGCCCTGATGGCGACCGCAGCGGCGAGGTTGCCGCCTGCCGAGTCACCGGCGACGGCGAGCCGGTCGGGGTCGATCCCGAGGTCGGCGGCGTGGTCTGCCACCCACCGTGTGGCGACCAGGCAGTCGTCGAGCGGGGCGGGGAACGGGGCCTCGGGGGACAGCCGGTACTCGACGGAGACCACCACCGCGCCCGAGCGGGCTGCGAGGGCCGTGCACAGCGCGTCGTGGGTCTCGACGCTTCCGATGACCCATCCGCCGCCGTGGAAGAACACGCACACCGGCGCCGGCGCCTCGACACCCTCGGGCCGGTACACCCGGACGGCGACGTCGCCGTCCTGTGTCGGCACGACGAGGTCCTCGCTGGCGGCGACGTCACCGGTCCCGGCCCTCGCCTGGGCGAGCGCCGCGTAGGCGGCGCGCGCCTCTTGCGGGGAGAGCGTGTGGAGCGGCGGCGAGCCGGCCTCCGCGAGCGCGTCGAGGAGGACCTGGACCTGCGGATCGACCGGCATGCGGGCGATCGTAGGTTGGGGCGGGCGGGGCCGGGCGGGGGCGGGGGCTGGGGGCGGGTGGCACGGAGCAGCGCCGGCCAGTTTGGGTGCGTCAGCATCCTGGTCCCGGCCGCTCACGCACCCAGACCGGATGGGAGCGACGCTCGGTGGTCGCCGACGCCCGCTCGATCGGCCTCAGGCGTCCGCGGCGGGCGCGACCTTGGGGGGGAGGGGGGGCACGGCGCCGGGGGCGGCGACCGCCGTCTGGGGCCAGCGCTTGCGGCTCTTGCGGGACAGCTTCTGCATGAGGTCGATGGCACCGGGGTCGTCGTCGCCCGGGCGGGTCTCGATGACCCCGTCCCTGATCATGCCGTCCATGATCTCGCGCCCGATGTCGGTGCGGACCACCGTCAGCGTCCAGTCGTTGAAGGCGCCGATCCCACCGGTCGAGATGTCGGCGTGCTCGGCTGCGAAGTCGGGGCACATGGTGCACCCCTCGCGGGTCCAGGCGTGGCACTCCTTGAGCGGGACCTCGTGGTAGTCGCCGTTGCGCATCCAGATCTGGAACACGCCCTTGATGTTCATCTTCACCATGTCCTGCTTCTGGAGGCCGTACTTCGCCTCGAAGAGCTCCTCGAAGATGGCGTCGTCGAAGGTCTTGGAGCAGAGCAGGCCGATGTTGAGCTCGATGCGGCGGCCGACCTTGCCGATCTTGCGCGCCTTCATCACCGGCGGCGAGCTCGTCTGGCACCCCATGCCGACGAGACAGATCTTGTTGGCCCCGCCCTCGACCGCCTCGTCATAGGCGAGGGTGTTGGCCGAGTACGTGTAGCGGCTGCCGGCCGCAGCCAGCACGTCCTCGGGGGTGCGGGCCACGCCCGGCTTCGCCTTCCAGGTGGTGCCGTCGCCCTCGAGGTACGAGACGAGCGCGGCGTCGATGTAGTCGTGCTCCATCGCCCAGAGGAGGATGGCGGAGACGAGGCCGCCGTCCTGGCCGGCGGCGGCGAGAGCGGGGTCGGCCGCCCGGGCCAGGACGATGTCCTTGCCGATGCCCGACAGCTCGGCGGGGAGGCGCTCCCTCCCGAACAGGAACGAGTCCGCCTCCGTCTCCCAGGTGCGAAACCGTGGGCACGCCCGGGTGCAGCTCGTGCAGCCCTTCTGGCCGTGGATGCAGTCGTCGGGGCCGAGCTCCTCCTCCAGGTGGAACGGCTTGTAGCCGCCGGAGGCGTGGTCGTAGCCGATGACGTCGTGGGGGCAGGCGATGACGCAGCCTGCGCAGCCCGTGCACAGCCCGCTCGTGATGACCTCGTCGTACAGCTCGAGCCACTGTGCGGTCCAACGCTCGCGCTTGGGCGCAGGTGCGCTCTCGGTGACGGCCATGGTCGGAAACCTACCCGCGCTCCGACGGCGGTCCCGGTCCGAGCCGCACGTGCAGGGGCCGAGGACTTCTCGCACCACCGGACCCGGCGCGAGGATGGCGACATGGACCTGACGTACCCGCCCGAAGCAGAGCAGTTCCGCGGTGAGATCCGGGCCTGGCTGGAGGAGAACCTGCCCGGCGGCTGGTTCGACGAGGGCTTCCAGCTCAGGGGCGACGACCGGAAGCGCTTCAACGAGGAGTGGCCGAAGAAGCTCTTCGCCGGCGGTTGGATCTGCGCGTCGTGGCCGGCGGAGTACGGCGGCAAGGGCCTCACGACGATGCAGTCGGTCGTGTTGAACGAGGAGTTCAGCCGGGCCAACGCCCCCCTGCGGGCCGACTTCTTCGGCGACACCCTCGTCGGCCCGACGATCCTCCAGTGGGGGACCGAGGAGCAGAAGCAGCAGTTCCTGCCGGGGATCCTCAAGGGTGAGATCGCCTGGTGCCAGGGCTTCTCGGAGCCCAACGCCGGATCCGACCTCGCCTCCCTCAGCTGCAAGGCCGAGCTGGACGGTGACGAGTGGGTCATCACCGGCCAGAAGGTCTGGACCACGATGGCCCAGCACGCCGACTACGTCTTCCTGCTGGCGAGGACCGATCCCAGCGCCCCCATGCACGCCGGCATCTCCTACCTGCTCGTGCCGATGCACCAGCCCGGGGTCGAGGTGCGGCCGATCATCCAGCCCGACGGTTCCGGGGAGTTCAACGAGGTGTTCTTCGAGAGCGCCCGCTGTCCCAAGGACAACGTCGTGGGCGGGCTCAACAACGGGTGGAAGGTGGCCATGACCACCCTCGGCTTCGAGCGGGGGAGCTCGGCCACCACCAGCTACCGGCGCTTCGAGCGCGAGCTCGAGACGATCGTCGAGTCGGCCAAGGCCAACGGGAAGATCGACGACCCCGTCATCCGCCAGCGCCTGATGGCAGCCCACACGAAGGTGCAGATCATGAAGGTGAACGGCTGGCGGAGCCTGTCGGCCACCCTGCACGACACCAAGGACCTGGGCGTCATGGCCCTCGGCGCCACCAACAAGATGTTCTGGTCGGAGTACCACCGCGACGTCATGGAGCTGGCGGTGGACATCCTCGGCATGGAGAGCACGGTGCTCACCGGCGCCCAGGCCGAGGACGGCGGCCTGCCCGGCATGGCCCGCGTCCGGGGGCGTGAGGACTACCCGGTGAGCGCCATCCAGGCGCAGTTCTTCTTCTCTCGCTCCGAGACCATCTGGGGCGGCACTGCCGAGATCCAGCGGAACATCGTCGGTGAGCGGGTCCTCGGCCTGCCCAAGGAGCCGAAGCCGGAGGCGAAGGCCAAGGCGTAGCCCGTCCTGGCGGCGCTCCGGCCCGGAGGGCGGTCGGTTTCCGTCTGCCAGTTGGTCGGACCATCGGGTCCTGGCGGCGCTTCGTACCGGAGGGCCGCCGGTTCGTCGGATGATCGGGTCCTGGCGGCGCCTTCGACCGGAGGGCCGCCGGTTCCGCAGCCAGCTCGTGGGCCGGGTGCTCCGGCCGGAGAGCGGTCGGTTCCGCCGCCGGTTGGTGGGTGGTCAGGCGGCGGGGGTCGGGGCGGGGACGGAGCCGACGGTGGTGGCCTCTGCCTCGACCCGGGCCGGGGGGCGGAAGAGGGTGAGCATGAGCAGGCCGCTGCTCAAGCCGAAGGCGGCGAGCACGCTCCAGGCCCGGTCGAAGGCAGCAGGTGCCTCGGCGGCCGACGGCGTCCCGAGCAGGGCGACGACCATGGCGATGCCGAGGGCGGCGCCGATCTGGCGGGCGGTGGCGTTGAAGGCGCTGCCCATGGCGAAGCGGGTGGGCGGCAGGAACGCGCTCGAGGCCGAGCCCAGCGTCGAGATGGTGAAGCCGATGCCGATGCCGACGGTGGCGTTGCTGAGGAAGAAGACCCCCCAGTAGTCGGGCTCCCGGTCGAGGAACAGCACGTAGGCCAGGATCCCGGCGGCGAAGACCACGGCGCCGGGCCCGGCCACCACCCGGTGCCCGAAGCGGTCGGCCAGACGGCCGGCCGGGCCGGCGCACACGGCGGCGAAGAGCGGGCCGGGTGTGAGCGCGAGGCCGGCTCCGATGACGGAGTAGCCCCAGACGCCGGTGAGGAACTGCACGTTCACGAAGAGCATGGCGAAGAATCCGACAGCGAAGAGGAAGCTGGCGGCGTTGGCGACGGCGAAGAAGCGCTGGCGCAGCAGGCCGAGGTCGAGCACCGGGTTCGAGCTCCGGTTGCAGCGGGCGACGAAGGCGGGAAGGGCGACGGCGGCCACGAGGTAGGCGGCGACCGTGCGGCGGTCGGCGTAGCCCCACTCGCCGCCCTGCACGATCAAGAGGGTGAGCGCCCCCACCCCGAGCGTGCCGAGGGCGGCGCCCACCACGTCGGGGACACCGCCGGCGGTCGGGTCCTTCGACTCGACGAGCAGGCCCCGCCCGAACACGAAGGCGAGCAGGCAGAACGGCATGTTCACGTAGAAGACCGCCCGCCACCCGATGGCCTCGACGAGGAAGCCGCCGAGGCTCGGGCCGGTTGCGGCGGCCACGGCGCCGACCGCACCCCAGATGCCGATGGCGGCCGAGCGCCGCTCGGGCGGGAACTCGGGGAGGATCAGGGCGAGGGACGACGGGATGATGAGCGCCCCGCCGACCGCCTGGAGAACGCGCGCCGCGATGAGCCAGGACGGACCGGGCGCGATCCCGCACAGCGCCGAAGCGGCGGTGAAGGTGGCGAGGCCGGTGAAGAAGGCCCGGCGGCGCCCGAAGCGGTCGGCCATGCGCCCAGCGGTGAGGAGGCTGGCGGCGAAGGCGATGTTGTAGCCAGACAGCACCCACGACAAGAGGTTGGGCGACGCCTCGGAGAAGTCGGCGTTGAGGTCGCGGAACGCGATGTTGACGATGGTGACGTCGAGCGACACCAGGTACACGCCCGCCGACGTGACGAGCAGGACCTTCCACCCACGCGCCAGCGCCATCGCTCCCCCTCGCACCCCGACCGTTCGCGTCAACGGCGATCGAGCGCCGAACGTTCCCGTCTCCCTGATCTTGCCTCCCGTCTCGGCGGACACGAGCGACCGATCCCCGGGTCGGCGCCTCGATCGGGACCCCAGCGCTGCCGGCGCGGCTCAGCCTCGGCAGTCGACGGCGACCGCCAGCGCCTCGCGGCCGAGCTCGGGCAGCTCGCACCACCCCACCTCCCCGCGTGCAGGAAGATCGGCCATGAGGCCGCGTCGGCCGCTCGGAACGACGCAAGGTCGCCCCACCCGCCTTCCTCCTCGATCGACTGATCGTCGTCTGTCGAGTACGGAGCATCCGTCACCGCAGCTCGGTGGTGGGAGAGCAGCGCTTCGGGGGCGTGGTGGCGAAACACGCCGATCAGCTCCTGGGGACCTCCGACCACGGCCGGTCCTTGTCGACCCGCACGTCACCGGGGAGGCCGAGGACCCGCTCGCCGAGGATGTTGCGCTGCACCTCCGAGGAGCCGCCCTCGATGGAGTTGGCACGCGACCGGAGGAACATCTTGCGGGAGCTGCCGGGCGCACCGACGAGCCCGCCGGCGTCGGCGCGACGCAGCGAGTAGTCGACGTCGACGGTGGCAAGCGGGCCGAGAAGGTCGACGCACAGCTCGTAGAGGCGCTTGTTGACCTCGCTGAACAGCAGCTTGGCGATGGAGCCCTCGGGCCCGGGGTTGCCGGCCTGGCGCAGCTGGCCGGCCCGCACGTTCGTCAAGTACAGCACCTCGGACTCGACCATCATCCTCATGAGCCGGTCCTTCATGGCCGGGCTCGGGTCGGGGGCCTCTTCCTTCCAGATGCGCAGGGCCTCGGCCATCGCGCCCTTTCCCCACTGGTAGCGCACCGGCCCCGTCTGGCGCCGGGCGCCGCTGCCACCACCGCCGATGGTGGTCCGCTCGTTGGCGAGGGTGGTCATGGCGACGCCCCAGCCCACGCCCACGTCACCGATGCGATCGGCGTCCGGCACCCGGACCTCGGTCATGTAGACCTCGTTGAACTCGGCCTCACCGGTGATCTGGCGGAGCGGCCGCACCTCGACGCCGGGCGCATGCATGTCGAGCGCGAAGTAGGTGAGGCCCCGGTGCTTGGGCTGCTGCGGGTCGGTCCTGGCCACGAGCATGCCGCGGTCGGCGATGTGGGCGAGGGTGTTCCAGACCTTCTGCCCGGTGATCACCCACTCGTCGCCGTCGCGCACCGCCCGGCACGACAGCCCGGCGAGGTCCGAGCCGGCGCCCGGCTCGCTGAAGAGCTGGCACCAGGCGTCCTCGCCGGTGAACATCGGCCGCAGCAGGCGCTGCTTGGCCTCCTCAGAGCCGTGGGTCACGGTGGTCGGCCCCGCCATCGTCAGGCCGAAGAACGTCCGTCCGGGGTCGTGGGCCTGACGGGACGCGTCGGCGATCCCCTCCTCGACCACTCGCTGGAGCTTCGGTGCGGCACCGACACCCCCGTAGCCCTCCGGGAAGTGGACCCACCCCAGACCGAGGTCGTACTGCTTGCCGCGGAACGTCCGGACGTCGGTGTGCTCGTCGGTCTCGGCCAGGAGCTGCTCGAGGCGCTCGCTGATCAGCGCTGCGTGGTCGGCCATGTCCGGGAACCTACCGATCCGGCCTCACCCTGGGCCAGCCCCAGCGGGACGAGCGTGCACGGCCGGGTCGGGGCGAGCGAGACTCCCCGGATGCCAGATCGACCCCGCATCGCACCCGTCACCGAGCCAGGACCCGAGGCCGCAGCCCGCCTCGCCAAGGCCTTCGGCGACCGGCGACCGCTCAACATCTTCGCCACCCTGGCGCACGCCCCGAAGATGCTCGACGCCGTGCTGCACATGGGCGGCTTCCTGCTCTCGGGCAAGGGCATCCCGCCCCGGGAGCGGGAGATCGTCGTGCTGCGGGTGGGCTGGCGGGCCGGTTCGGTGTACGAGTTCGGTCAGCACACCGTCCTCGGCGGCCAGGCGGGCCTGACGGAGGACGAGGTCGTGCGCCTCACCGAGGACGGCCTCGACGGGTGGGATGAGGGTGACCGCCTGCTGGTGGCGATGGCCGACGACCTGCACGCCGATGACAAGGTCACCGACGCCACGTGGGCCGGGCTGGCGCAGCGGTGGGATGAGACCGAGCTCATCGAGCTGCTCGTCCTCGCCGGGTTCTACCGGCTGGTCTCGGGCTTCTTGAACTCAGCCGGCGTCGAGCTCGACTCCGGCACCCCCGGCTGGCCGGGCCAGTAGGGCCGGCTCGGACCGCCTCAGCTCTTGGGGTCGCCGCTCGTGATCGTTGCGAGCACTCCGCTGTGGAGCGGCCCGGTCCCGTAGTTCGGCAACCTGGCGACACGGGTGTTGAGCGTCATGACCGGCTGGATGAGGAAGCCGACGAACACGAGGAAGAACACGGTCCCGACCCCGACGGGGCCTCCCAGGAGCCACCCGACGGTGAGGAGGAGCGCCTCGAGGACGGCCTTGAACACCCAGAACGGCCTTCCCGTGCGCTCGGCAAGTGCGAGGGCGACGAGGTCCATGGCTCGGATGCCGATCCCGCTCATGATGATGTAGGCGGACCCGAGAGCGCAGAGCCCCACACCGACGAGCATGAGGGCGAAGTCCGGTGTGGCGATGTTCGCAATCCACGTCGTGGCCAGCAGGACATCGATGAGGCTGCCGCAGGAGAGGAACGTGATGAACGGCCACACCGACGGTGCCCGCCGCATGAGCCCGGTCCACACGAGCAGCATCAGGGCGGCGAAACCGCCCTGTGCGAGACCGAGCGTGAGCGGAGTGTGGTCCCGCACGCCGAGTGCGAACACGTCGAGCGGGTCGGTCCCGAGCTGGGCCTCGATGAAGCACGTCGCTCCGATGGAGAAGATCACACAGCCGGCGAGGTAGAGGCCGTACTGCGATCGGCGGTGTCGCAACGGCAACACGACGTCGCCGAACCGCCGCATGCTGGTCGCGCTCTCCACGGGAGTCTCCTTGCGTGAGGAGGAACTCACAGAGAGTACGGAACTGACCGGATCATGACAAGGGGGGCCGTCCGCCTGCGACAGATCCGGGCGACGATCGCCGGTCTGCCTGCGGCGGTCGTGCCGCTGGATCGGGTGGCGCCCTCGGCAGGACTCGAACCTGCGCACACGCCTCCGGAGGGCGATGCTCTATCCGCTGAGCTACGAGGGCGGGCGCACCAAACGCGGTGGAGGGTTCGCGGACCTGCCGCCGGGTGCGACCGAATGATAGCGGCCCGGATGGGCCTCCTGCCCGTGCGAGAGACCGCCGATCTCACTGCCACCCGCACCCGCACGCGGCCATCCCGTGCTCAGCGCCCCGTCACACACGCACGCCGTCCCCGCCGACGTTGGCTGCCTCTCGACCCGACCGTGTCGTGGTCAGGTCGGGCGAGCACGAGGTGGTGGCCCACGCCGTCCGACGGCGACGGACACGCCCACCTGCCACGATCGTCCGAGGGCGGTGGAGAAGGTCGAGCGGCTCGCGAACCTGATGGCGCTGCTGCTCGACGCACCCGAGCCCGTGCGCCTCACCTCCATCGTGTCGGAGGTACCGGGTTACCCGGCGGGGTTCGAGGTGGCCCGAGTGCAGTTCGAGCGGGACCTCCGCGGCGAAGGCGTGGACGTCCGCACCATCGGCAGCGGTGCTGACGCCTGCTACGCCATCGACCCGGCTACCCACTACCTGCCCGAGCTCGACCTGGACGAGGAGGAGTCGGTCGCCTTCGACCTGGCGGCGAGCGCCGTGCGCCTCGAGGGGGACGACCCCGACGACGCCCTGCTGAAGGTGGGCGCAGCCGGGCATCTTCGACCCAGGAGAGGACGCCACCCACGTCGTGCTCGACCTCCCTGCGTCGGCCCGGTGGGTCGTGGAGGCCTACCCCCTCGAGTGGGAGCAGGCCGACGGCCGCCTGATCGTCCACGTGCGCCTGCTGGGGACGGCCTGGCTCGAGCGGCTGCTGCTGCGGGTCGGCCCCGGAGCCGAGGTGCTCGAGCCCCCCGAGCTCCGGGGCCTCGGCCAGCAGGTGGCGCGGCGGCTCCTGGCGGGCTACCGGGCCGGGGTCCACGAGGCGCCCACAGGTGCGTCTCGTGCGGGGGACCCCGTCACGTCGCCCGGCGCGGGCTCGTGAGGGCCACTGTCTTCGGTGCCGGCGGTGGGCCTGCCCGCCCGCCTCGCCAGGCGGGAGCCGCTCGCCGCCCTCCTGCTCGATGCGCTCATGTCGGTGGCCTCCGACCGCGACCTGCGGGTCGTGCTCCTGTTTGCGGTGCAGCAGGCGCAGGGCGACCCGTCGCCCTCCCACACCGTCGCTGACGCGACCGGCCTCAAGGCGGACAACGTCCGCCAGATCGTCTCCCGGACCCGTCGGGGGCTGCACGGGCTGGTCGAGGCCGACAACCGCTACGGCGGGCTCGGCGACCTCCCGTTCCTGGGGCTGTCCGATGCGGCCTGAGCTCGGTGTGACGTCACGGCGGTCGCGTACGGGAGAGGTGGAGGTGGTCGATGGACGACGTGGAGCTCGTGGCCGGTGAAGGTGACCTGTACAGGCGTTCGACTTGAGCGGGGCGGCCTTCACCGCCTCCCGCCGGGCGGTGCGCGCGAGGCGGCTGGCCCTGGTGTGCGCCGAGCTCCCCGAGGTGGCGGACGAGGTGGCGGTCACACCCGAGGCAGTGGCCGCAGTGGCGGCGATGCGCCGGGCTGCCACGGCCACCGAGCGCCATGCAACCAGGTGCGGGCAGCAGGCCGGGGTGGCGAGCACCGCCCTCGGCCCGGCCGTCCCGGTGTTCGCCCGTCCGACCCCGGCTGCGGTCCGCGACTCGAGCACGCGAAAGGTGCTGAGCGCAGCTGCCTCCGCGCACCGCTCCCTCACCGACGTGCACCGCCACGCCGCGCGGGTCGGACGACTCGCCGCCGGTTTGGCGGCGTTCCACGAGCCCCGACCGGGGACCGACGAGCTCCGGCAGGACGCCGGCTCCCTGCTCTCGCTCCTCCCGCTGGTGGAGGAGGACCGCTCCGTCGAGGAGCACGAGGACAGCGAACGGTCGTGGGTGGCGCTCGCCGGCCTCGTGGCCCACGCCAGCCGCCAGCGGGTGTCGGCGGTGACGCTGACGCCCGACGACGGGCGCGAGCGGTGGACCAGGCTCCTCTTCGACGAGGGGGTCCACCTCGAGGCGGTCTCGGACACCTTCCTTGCCCCCGGGGACGGACGGACCGAGCAGGAGGTCGAGGCCCTCCGTGCGGCCGGCCTCCACGAGCCCGACGGCGACCACGTCCACTGGTGGCGCCGGGCCGACGACTCGCCGGTGGCCGAGCTCGTCACAAAGCTGCTGGCGGTGGTGACCAGCGCCCACGGCGTCACGCCCGGCGCCCCGGTCGTCTGGTCGGTCGGCGAACCGGAGGGCCACCCGGACCTCGTCGAGCCGGAGGACGACCCCTCGGTCCTCCAGCTCGAGCGCCGCAACATCCCCGAGGCGGCCGCAGCGATCGCCGAGCGCCTCCACCTCGGCATCGATGCGGTCGGCCTCGACATGGTGCTCCTCCACGTCCGCCAGGGGGTCTGCGGTTGGTACGCCTACATCGGGCCGAACCACCGAGGTGGCCTCACCGCGGAGGTCCCAGGTGATCCGGGACCTGGCGAGGACGACCGCCTGAGCGACGCCCAGAAGAAGCAGCTCCTCGCCCTCGGCTGGTCACCTTTGGCCGAAGGGCACGAGGACGACGACCCCGCCCGTGAGAGCTTCAGACGGGAGTGGTCGGCTCCCGACGACGTCGACCTCGCCTGCTGGCACCTGATGGTCACCGTCGCGGCCGTCTACGGCCTCGACCCCGACGAGCCCATCCGCTGCAGCGTCAGCCTCTTCAACTGACCGGCAAACCGTCGGACGGGGTCGCTGGAGGCGCCCGACGCAGCGCCGCCGATCCGCCTGCGATGGGGGCGAGGGCATCGGCTGTGCCTCCGAGGTCGGTGACGCCCGCGCAGGCCGAGCGGGCTCGCCCCCTTGCGAGCGGGCTCGCCATCGAGCAGGAGGCAGCACGGTGCACCGCCCTGATCCGGCTGCACCTCGTCGCCCTCCGGCTCTGGACGACGCCCTCGAGCAGAGCTCCCGCTCCGGGCAGGGTCGGGGGCCCGCCCCGCTCACTCCACCGGCGCTGCTGCGTCTGCCGACTCGGTGTGCGCCAGCATGAGTGAGCGGAAGCGCTCCTCGTCGGGCGCTGCCGGCTCCGTGGCGTCGATGAAGCCGACCAGCGCTCGGAGGAACTCGGCCGGCGCCTCGAACGGCACGAAGTGGCCTGCGCCCGCGACGATCTCGAGCGTGCTGCCGGGGATGAGCTCGTGGGTGGCGTGGGCGTGCTCGACGGGGATGATCCGGTCCCGGTCGCCCCACACGATCAGGGTCGGGATCTCCTCTGCGAGGTACAGCCGGTCTCGGGCGCTCACCCGCTGCCCGGTGACGTCGATCACGGATCGGACGGTGTGCACGAAGGCGGTGCGGCCGCGGAGCTCCGTGAGCCCCGTGTAGCTCCGCCACACCTCGGCACCTCGGACGGTGGGGCGGAAGCCGAGGCGGGCCGCCACGCCGCCGATGGATCCGAGGAGGCGCTGCACCTGCGGCGCGAGCACGAAGGGCATGACGAGCTCGCTGCCGGGCAGGCACACGGCCCGGAGGATGGCGTGCACCTCCTTGCCGAGCCCGCCGCTGTTGACGAGCACGAGCCGCTCGCAGCGCTCGGGGAACTGGTACGTCAGCTGGAGGGCCACGCCGCCCCCGAGGGAGTGGCCGACGATCGTCGCCCGCTCCATGCCGAGCGCCACCATCAGGTCCCGCACGCCGCTGGCGAACGCGCCGAGGGAGTAGTCGCCCCGTGGCTTGGCCGACTCGCCGTGGCCGAGCAAGTCTGGTGCGAGGACGGTGAACCGCTCGGCCAAGGCCGGCATCACCTCCCGCCAGGTGGTGGAGCTGCCTGTGAGGCCGTGGATGAGGACGAGGCCGGGTCCCTCCCCCGCCATCCGGTAGCCCACCTCGTGGCCGTGGATCTTGATGTGGCGCAGTCGGAAGTCGGGCCGGGGGGTCACGGGGACGAAACGCTACCTGGCGGGTCGCGCCGCCGAGGCCGGCTTCGCCCGCCGAGCCCGACGGGGCGGCGCTCTACGGTGGCGCCGAGCGCTTCGGGCCCTGCGTGCAGGGAGCCGGTGGTGAGGAGGGACGTTGGTGATCCCCCGCCCGAGGACGGAGGTCCGACCGTCGATCTCCGGTGGGCCTCCCGACGGGATGTGGCCGACGAACGGGCGCCGGTAGCCTGCGCCGGTGGCTGACCCCCGGGTGCTTGTGGTGGACGGCGGCCACGAGGGTCGGGCCACCGAGCCCGGCGGCCGCGTCGGCCGCCTTCTCGGCGGGTAGCACGCCGGTGCCGACCAGCCGGGGCGCGCTGCCGCACCACTTGCTGCCCCTCACCGCCTCCACCGACGCCGCCGGCCGGCTCGCCATCGGCGGCGTCGACCTGTGTGAGCTCGCCGCCGAGCAAGGGACGCCCCTGTTCGTGTACGACGAGCTGCACCTGCGCGAGCGCTGCCGGGAGGCGGTGGCCGCCTTCGGTGAGGGTGCGAGCTATGCGAGCAAGGCCTTCCTGTGCAAGGCGATGGCCGCACTGGTGGCCGAGGAGGGGATGGGGATCGACGTCGCCACCGGCGGCGAGCTGCACGTCGCCCTGGCCGGCGGGACCGATCCGGCGAGGATCGTCCTCCACGGCAACAACAAGTCGACGGCCGAGCTGGCGGCGGCCCTCGACGCCGGCGTGGGGCGCATCGTCGTCGACAGCCACGACGAGCTCGACCGGCTGGAGGCGCTCGTGGCGGGCGGGGCCCGGGTGCCGCACGTCCTGCTGCGGGTGACCCCCGGGGTGGAGGCCCACACCCACGTGTACGTGCAGACCGGCCAGGACGACTCCAAGTTCGGCTTCACGCTCTCCACCGGCGCCGCCGCCGCCGCCGTGGCGCGGGCCCAGGCGTCGCCTGCGGTGGAGGTCGTGGGGGTCCACGTCCACATCGGGAGCAACGTGTTCGCGCTGTCGAGCTTCGCCCTGGCGGTCGATGCTCTGGCCGGCTTCGTCCGGCCGCTCGGCCTGCCCGAGCTGTCTCTCGGCGGCGGCCTCGGCGTGGCCTACGTCGAGGGGGAGGAGACGCCCTCCATCACCGAGTGGGCTGGCGTCCTCCACCGCGCCTGCGCGGCCGCTGGCATCACCTCCCGCATCGCCGTCGAGCCTGGGCGCTCGATCGTGGCCGGCGCGGCGGTCACCCTCTACACCGTCGGCACGGTGAAGGTGGTGGACGGCGTGCGGACCTTCCTCGCCGTCGATGGCGGCATGAGCGACAACCCCCGACCCGTCCTCTACGGCAGTGGATACGAGACGTTCCTGCCCCGGGCCGCCGACGCCCTCCGGCCCTTCGTGGCCAACGTGGTGGGCAAGCACTGCGAGTCGGGTGACCTGATCGTGCGGGACGCCTCCCTGCCGGCCGACGTGTCCATCGGTGACGTCCTCGCGACCCCGGTCACCGGCGCCTACGGGCACTCGATGGCCTCGAACTACAACAAGGTCCCCAGGCCGGCCGTGGTGTTCGTGGCCGGGGGCGAGGCCCGCCTCGTCGTGCGTCGCGAGGCACTCGACGACCTCCTCCGCCTCGACCTGTGAGTGAACGGAGTCTGAGCGGCCCGGCCGCAGGCCAGGAGCGGATGACGGGCGAACGGGGCCCGTGGGAATGGCGTGACCGGCATTCCTGATCGCTCGTTGCGGGCGCGCTTCCGGGCCGTGGCCACCGTCGGTGTCGTGTGCGCGGTCCTGCTGGGCGGTGTCGTCCTCGCGCTCACCGGGAGCGTCCCCATCGGCCTCGCGGTGGCACTGGTGGTGGCGGTGCTGCTCGTCGGGCTCGGCGTCGTCGGCGTGCGCCAGGGGGAGGCGCAGCCGGCTGCGCTGGCCGCCCACGAGGCGAGGCAGCGCCGGCTGCGGGAGGTGCTCGAGACCGAGCAGCGACGCTCGGCGGACCGCAGGCCCGAGGGCGGCGCAGAGCCCTGATCCGGCTTCGGGCCCAGGTCAGCGGGCCGGTACCGTGGACGGGTGGCACCCTCCCCCTTGCGCATCGGGCTGCTCGGTTGCGGCAACGTCGGCGCGGCTCTGGTCACGCTCATCGGTGCACAGGCCGACGCCATCGAGCGCAGGACCGGCATGCGCCTCCAGGTGACCCGGGTCGCCGTGCGGAACCTGGGCAAGGACCGCCCCGTCGACCTCCCGGCGTCGTGCTTCACCCACGACGCCGCCGACGTCGTGTCGGACCCCGACATCGACCTCGTGGTCGAGGCCATCGGCGGCATCGAGCCTGCCCGCACGCTCGTGCTGGATGCGCTCAAGGCGGGCAAGCCGGTGGTCACCGCCAACAAGGAGCTCGTCGCCAACACCGCAGCCGAGCTGTTCGGCGCAGCGGACGCGGCGGCGGTCGACCTCCTCTTCGAGGCCGCGGTCGCCGGCGGGATCCCGCTCATCCGCCCCCTCCGGGAGTCCCTGGCGGGCGAGCACATCAGCCGGGTGACCGGCATCGTGAACGGCACGACCAACTACATCCTGACCCGCATGACAGAGGCCGGGGCGGGCTACGGGGACGCTCTCTCCGAGGCGCAGGGGCTCGGCTACGCCGAGCGTGACCCCACCGCCGACGTGGAGGGCTACGACTCGGGTGCCAAGGCCGCCATCATCGCCACGATCGCCTTCGGCGCCCACGTCGTCGCCGGGGACGTGTACCACGAGGGCATCTCAGAGGTGACCCCCGCCGACGTGGCGGTGGCCGGCCGCCTCGGCTACGTCATCAAGCTCCTGGCGGTGGCCGAGCAGGGCGACGACGAGCGGGTGGCGGTCCGGGTCCACCCGGCAATGGTCCCGCTCAACCACCCCCTGGCGACCGTCCGCGACAGCTTCAACGCCGTGTTCATCGAGGGCGACGCCGTCGGTGAGCTCATGTTCTACGGCCGGGGAGCGGGCGGTGCACCGACCGCCAGCGCCGTGCTCGGCGACGTCATCGACGCCGCCGACAACCTCCGCAAGGGCACGGCCGCCACGCTCGGGCTGCTGCCGCGCGCCACCATCCGGCCGATGGACGAGGTCCGCTCCCGCTACTACCTGCACCTCGAGGTGCTCGACCGGCCGGGCGTGCTGCACACCGTGTCGGGCGTGTTCGCCGAGCACGACGTGTCGATCGGCTCGATGGAGCAGGAGCTGGTGGCGGATGACGGTCCGGGACGTGAGGCCCGGATCATCTTCATCACCCACGAGGCGCCGGAGTCTGCGATCCAGGCGACCCTGCGGGACCTGCGGGAGCTCGAGGTCGTCGACCGGATCACGAGCATGCTGCGGGTGGTCGGCGCCGGAACATGACGGAGGCTGTCAGCTACATCAGCACGCGAGGGACCGCTCCTGCGCTCGGCTTCGACGACGTGCTGCTGAGCGGCCTGGCCCGTGACGGCGGCCTGTACGTCCCGGACGCCTGGCCGCAGCTGGGAACCGAGGTGTGGGACCTCCCCGACGACGTCGCCTACGCCATCCTGGCGGCCGAGGTGCTCTGGCCGTTCGTCACCGGGGGCAGCGTCTCCCGTGACGACCTCGACGGGATGTGCGCCGACGCCTACGCCACCATCCGCCATCCCGACGTGGTCCCCCTCGTCCCCCTCGGCGACGACGGCACCTGGCTGCTCGAGCTGTTCCACGGGCCCACGCTTGCCTTCAAGGACCTCGCCCTCCAGCTCGTCGGCCGCCTCTTCGACCACGTGCTGGCGGCGAGGGGTGAGCGTCTGACCATCGTCGGGGCCACCTCGGGGGACACCGGGTCGGCGGCCATCGAGGCGTGCCGCGACCGCGACTCGCTCGACATCGTGATCCTCCACCCGGCCGGTCGGGTCTCGGAGGTGCAGCGCCGGCAGATGACCACGGTGACCTCGACCAACGTGCACAACGTCGCCGTCGACGGTGACTTCGACGACTGCCAGGACCTCGTCAAGGCCATGTTCAACGACATCGGCTTCCGCGACCGGCTGCGGCTGTCGGCCGTCAACTCCATCAACTGGGCGCGGATCGTCTCCCAGATCGTCTACTACCTGGCGGCAGCGCGAGCGTTCGGGGGAAGGGGCGAGCCCGTCGCCTTCGCCGTTCCCACGGGCAACTTCGGGAACATCTTCGCCGCTTACGCCGCCTCCCGGATGGGTGCTCCCGTCGACCAGCTCGTGATCGGCAGCAACAGCAACGACATCCTCCACCGCTTCCTCCAGCGCGGCGACATGGAGATGCGCCAGGTCGTGCCGACGACCAGCCCGAGCATGGACATCCAGGTGTCGAGCAACTTCGAGCGGCTGCTCTTCGAGCTCGACGAGCGCAACGGGCACCTCGTCGCCGGCCAGCTCAGCCAGTTCCGTGCCACCGGCGCCATGTCGCTCCACGCCACCGCCATGAACGAGCTCCGCTCGCTGTTCGACAGCGCACGCTTCGACGATGCGGAGGTGGCGACGTGCATGAAGGAGGTGCACGAGGAGCACGGCATCCTGCTCGACCCGCACAGCGCCATCGCCGTCGCCGCCGCCCGTGCGGTGCGCCTCCACCCGGACGTGCCCATGGTGGTCGCAGCCACCGCCCACCCGGCGAAGTTCCCGGATGCGGTGGAGGCGGCGACCGGTGTCCGCCCGGCGCTGCCCGAGCACCTGGCCGACCTGCTCGGGCGCCCCGAGCGCCTCATCGCGCTGCCGAACGACCTCGCCGCGATCGAGTCCTTCGTCGCCGGTGTGAGCCGCGTCACGACCTGACGGTCAGGTGCGGACCGGCTCGACCCAGCCGACGGGTGGACAGTCGTCGGCCTTGCCGCCCTGGAGCCGCAGCTCGAGCCGGGGTCGCACCACTGCCTTGGCCGGTGTGCCTCCCCGCAGCCGCACCCACCACTCGTGTGCTCGCAACGGCACCCAGAGCACCAGCTCGAGGACGAAGAGCTGCACCACTGCCACGAGGATTGCGACCACCGGTGCGGCCATGACGGGCAGGGCGACGACGGTGAGGAGCAGGACGAGCGGGGCGTCTTCGGCCCAGCCGACACGGCCGCCGGGCTTGACGAGTGCGCCCCACCGCACCGCCCCCCACATGAACCACCGGTGGAGGAACGGCACCTCGAGCTCGCGCATGGCGCGACGGAAGATGCCGTCGGCGTCGGCGTAGGAGAGCGCACCGGTGGTGGCCAGATCCCGCCACAGGTGGTCGTGCAGCACGGCCGCGAGCGTGTAGGGCCCGTAGCGGGGGAGGTACCAGACGAAGGGCCTCGGAACGGATGCGAAGTCCGTGCACATGCCGCGGGGCACCGTGTAGGTCTCCTGAGCCGCCTGGTAGCTGAACGGCTCCCAGACGATCCACTGCTCGTCGTCGTGCTGCTGGACGACGATGCGAGCGTCGTCGTCGAACCCCGTCTTCTCCAGCTCCATCGCCCGAGTAGAGCAGGAGCCCGGGCACGGTGGGGGAACGCTCCGTGCGTTCAGCCGTCGGGTTCGAACCCGGCGGCGAGCTTGGCCGGAGCCCTCACGAGCCACGAGTCGGTGATGAGCTCGGTGAGCAGGTCCCGGTCGACCTCGACCAGGCGTACCAGCACCGATGCGTGCCCGTCGTAATGCGGGGTGGAGAAGAGGACCGCAGGCTCCGAGGCGAGCAGCGCCTCCTTCTCGGCGAGGTCGGCGCAGAACACGACCAGGACGTCGCCCTCCTCCCGCATGCGGGCGAAGAGCTTGTCCTTCACCCGGAAGCCAGGGGTGCCGTAGGAGGGCTTCTCCGAGGTCGCGGGCAGCGACAGGGCGATGCGCCGCACGTCCTCCTCGGTCTGCACGGGCCGATCATCGCGCTCCGAGCCGCCCGTCGCTCGACGGAGGCGCCGTCGAAGCTGGAGCGCGCCGGCCTCGATGGCGACGGGCGCTACGGCGACCGCAGCAGCGACACACCGGCAGCTGCACAGGTGATGCACGTCGAGGCCGCAGGGCGGGAGGCGAGGCGCGCCGGGCCGATGGCCTCCCCGCACGCGTCGCACCTGCCGTAGGTCCCGGCGTCGAGCCGGCGGACGGCGAGGTCGATCTGGACGAGGTGCGAGCGGGCCTCCCGCAGCAGGGCGGCCACCTGCTGGCGCTCGTAGGCCACGGTGTGACCCTCGGGGTCGTGCTCATCGTCCGAGGCGTCGGACGCACAGGACTCGACGACGCTGTCGAAGTCCCTGGAGAGCGAGTCGATCTGCGCAGCGGTGCGCTCCCGCTCGACCGACAGCAGGTCGCGCTGGTCGCCTCCGGCACCCGCAGCGCTCGTCCCCTCGCTACCCGCAGCGCTCGTCCCCTCGCTACCCGCAGCGCCCATCCGGCTGGTCTACCCGGCACCTGGCGCAGTGCGGCGCGAGATCTCCCGGGCCCGACCGGCACGCGACCTGGGAGGGTTCCATCGTGAGTCCCACGGCCTCCGGAGAGCTGTCCGCCGCGACCGGCTTGCGCACCGTCCCGGTGTTCGACCCCGACGGCGGCGTGGCCGACGAGGCTGCGACCGAGTGCGCGTTTTGGTTGCAGGCAGAGGCCTGATCCGTCGCGTCGTCCCGCCGGCTGTCGGGCTCGGAACGCCGTGGGTCCCGCACGCCGGTCCACGTCAAGATCTCGAGGTGGGGATGTCCACGAGCCACCGGCTGCAGTGGGACGACGTGACACCGGACCGCCGCGCCCGCCTGGAGGCGGTGCTCGGCAGCCAGGTGCGCAGCGCCGTCGGGCAGCGCGGCGGTTACGGCCCGGGGCTCGCAGCACGCTGCGAGCTGGCGGACGGGCGACGGGTGTTCCTCAAGGGTGTCGCCGCCGACCAGAACCCGGACACTCCGGCCATGGTCCGACGGGAGGCGGCCGTCGTGGTCGATCTCCCCGATGGCGCGCCGGCACCGGCGCTGCTGCACGTCGTCGACGAGGGGGACTGGGTGGCTCTCGTGTTCGAGGAGGTCTCGGGCGCGCACCCGGCGGTCCCGTGGGACCGCGCTGAGCTGCGGTCGGTGCTGCTCGCCACGCTCGCGCTCGGTGAGCTCGAGTCACCGCCGTCGCTCCCGGCGCTGGCGACGCACTACGGGCCGGTGTTCCGGGGGTGGCGCACGCTGCTCGTCGAGGGACCACAGGCGGTGGACGACGGGTGGTGCCGGCGCCACCTCGAGCACCTCGCCGTCCTGGAGGCGAGGTGGGAGGACGCCACGGTGGGATCCTCGCTCGTGCACGGCGACGTCCGCAGCGACAACGTGCTGCTCGTGCCACGGGACGGGCGACCACCGGAGGCGCGGGACGTCGTCTTCGTCGACTGGACGAGCACGTGCGTCGGTGCCGGGTGGTTCGATGCGGTCGCCATGCTCCCGTCGCTCGAGCTCGAGGGCGGGGGGGAGCCGGAGCACGCCCTCGCCCTCGCCGGCATCACCCTCGACGACGAGCAGCTGGTGCCCGTGGTGGCTGCGCTGGCCGGCTACTTCGCCGAGCGGGCCAGGCGCCCGGATCCGCCGGGGCTGCCCACGCTCCGGGCGTTCCAGCGGGCGCAGGGAGCGGTGACGCTGGCGTGGTTGCGCCGCCTCCTGCCGTGGCCGTGAGCTGAGGTCGCACGGGGGCGCCGGCTGTCCGTTCCCCTTTCCGCGCGGGGGAGGGCGAGACCACCCGCATACCCTCGGGACCATGCCAGCGGGTCAGCCCAAGTACGTGGTGTGCGTGCCCGACGGCTGCGCAGACGAGCCGCTGGCCGAGCTCGGCGGCCGCACGCCGTTGGAGGCCGCCGACCTGCCGATCTTCGCCGCGCTGGCTGCGCGCGGTGAGGTGGGAAGGGCCCGGGTCATCCCCGTGGGGATGCCTCCCGGCAGCGACGTGGGGAACATGAGCATCCTCGGCTACGACCCGCGCCGCTTCCACACGGGGCGGGCGCCGATCGAGGCAGCCGCCCTGGGCCTGCGCCTGACGCCGGAGCAGGTTGCCTTCCGCTGCAACCTCGTCCAGGTGGGCCCCGACGGCACGATGGTCGACTTCGCCGGCGGTCACCCCACGACCGAGGACGCCACGAAGGTGATCGAGGCGCTCCAGACCGAGCTCGGCTCCGACCTCGTGTCGTTCCACACCGGTTTCCAGTACCGCCACATCCTCGTGGCCCCGAGCGACTGGGCGGATGCCGAGTGCGCCCCGCCCCACGACCTGTCGGACAAGCCGGTGGTGGCGCCGACCGGCACGTCGGCGCCGAAGCTCCAGGCGCTGATGGACGCCAGCAAGGAGATCGTGCCGGGCCTCCTCGGCACTGCGAACCAGGTGTGGCTCTGGGGGCAGGGCTCACAGCCGGCCATGCCCCGCTTCGCCGACGCCTACGGGCTGCGCGCCGGGTTGTGCACCGCCGTCGACCTCATCCGTGGGCTCGGTGTCCTGACCGACATCGAGGTGGTCGAGGTCGAGGGCGCCACCGGGTGGTACGACACGAGCTACGAGGGCAAGCGAGACGCCGCCCTGGCGGCCCTGGCGGAGGGCGCCGAGCTGTTCGTGATCCACGTCGAGGCCACCGACGAGGCCGGCCACGCCGGGGACCTCGCGGAGAAGGTCAAGGCGCTCGAGGCGTGGGACAGGCGCATCCTCGCCCCCCTCGTCGACGGGCTCGACGAGCTCGGCCCGTGGCGCCTGCTGCTCCTCCCCGACCACGCCACACCGGTGGCGAAGAAGACCCACACCATGGACACGGTGCCGTGGCTGCTCGTCGACAGCGAGGCGCCCGGCCCGGGCGGCAGCTACAGCGAGTCGGGGACCGCGACCGCCTCCCCTGTCGCCGGCCACGAGCTCATGGGGAGGCTGACCGGCCGCTCGCCCCAGCTCGGCGGCGTGCGGTCATGACCGGCACCCCGGCTCGTCGTGCGGGTCATCAGGCTGCTGGCCGATCCGCCTCGGCCGGGGCCGCAGCGGTGGGGGTAACGCCCGGACGGGCGCCCTCCGCCCCCGGCCACCTCGGGATCGGACCCACGAGCGCCTGGGAGGTCGACGTCGATGTCGATGCCTGACGGGACGGCCCCGGGCGAGGGGGCCCGGACGGGGCAGACCGACTGGACCTGCTACCGCCACAGCGGACGTCAGAGCGGCGTGCGCTGCACGCGCTGCGAGCGTCCGATCTGCCCGGACTGCATGATCTCCGCTCCCGTGGGGTTCCAGTGCCCCTCCTGCGTCAAGGGTGGGCCGCAGGTGCGCACGCTGCGTTCGCTCGTCTCCCCGCCCCGCCTGACCCAGGCGATCATCGCCGTCAACGTCGCCGTTGCTGTCCTCGCGCTCGTCGTGGGGGCGGCAGACGGCGCCGCCCCCACCCTCCTCGGGGGCGGCAACGCCCTCGCCGCCGACCACGCCCTGAACGGGGGAGCGGTCGCCGACGGCGAGTGGTGGCGCCTGCTCACCAGCGGGTTCCTCCACTACGGCCTGCTCCACCTCGGCTTCAACATGTTCATCCTCCTCCAGCTGGGCACGTTGCTCGAGCCGGCGCTCGGCCGGCTGCGCCTCGGCGCGCTGTACCTCGCATCCCTCCTCGGCGGATCCCTCGGCGTGATCCTCCTTCAGCCGGACGGGTTGAGCGCAGGTGCCTCGGGAGCGGTCTTCGGCCTGATGGGCGCGGCGGTGATCGGCATGCGGGCCCGGGGCGCCGACCCGATGGCGAGCGGGCTGCCGATGCTGCTCGGCATCAACCTGCTCCTCACCTTCGCCCTCCCCGGCATCAGCATCGGCGCCCACCTCGGAGGGCTCGCCGTCGGTGCTGCCGCAGGCGCCCTGCTCTTCGCCACGGACCGGAAGGGCAAGGCGCAGGAGGCGCTGGGCACGGCCGGCGTCGCAGGCATGATCGTCGTCTGCGCGGTGGCGGCCATCCTCCTGGCCTCGTGAAGGCCCGAGGGGAGGGCCCGATGAGCGGGCCCGAGGGGAGGGCTACGAGAAGCGGGTGACGTAGCCGCCGCGGCGGAAGACCCGCAGCATGTGGGCGGCGAAGGCGATGCCCGCCACGGCCATGACGACGGTCATGCCGGCAGCGATGCCGAGCTCTCCCCACGGCATGGCCTCGCCGTCGAGGATGGACCGCATCGCCTCGAACGCGTAGGTCGTCGGGAGGACGGCGGCGAGGGGCTGCAGCGCGCCGGGGAGGGCCTCGACCGGGTAGAAGACGCCCGACAGAGAGAGCATCAAGAAGATGATCGCCCACGCCATGATCTCGGCGCTCTGCCCGAAGCGCAGCACGATGCCGATCACGAAGAGCGAGACGGACCAGCCCGTGGCCAGCAGGACGGCGGCGATGGGGATCACGCCCCACCCGAGGGCGCCCGGGTCGAACGAGTAGCAGACGACGGCCGTGCCGGTCACGACGATCATCGCCATCACGAGCTTGGCCAGACCGAAGAGCGCGACGCCTGCTGCGTACTCGAGCTCGCGCAGCGGCGTGACCATCAGGTTCAAGATGTTGCGCGACCAGGTTTCTTCGAGGAAGCCGGTCGCCACGCTGATGTGGCTCTGGAACAAGACGTGGAACAGCACGATCCCCGAGAGCAGGTAGGTCGCGCCGGCACGTTCGGCATCGGCGGTCTGGGTGCTGACGAACACGCCGAGGGAACCCCACAGGAGCACGTCGACCACCGGCCAGAACACGATGTCGAAGAAGCGGTGCGGGCTGCGCCACAGGACGTAGGCGTGGCGCCGGCTCACGGCGAGGATGCGGAGCCAGGAGGCGCGACGGCCGCTGGCGAGCGCCGGTCGGGCTGCGCCTGCGAGCGCGGTCACCGCCCGGCCACCGGTGCATCACGTGCGAGCTCGGCCAGGCGGTCCCGTTCGGTTGCCAGGTGGAGGAAGTAGCCCGTGAGGTCGTCGGTGCCGGCGGCCGCCGCCACCTCGCGAGGGGAGCCGTCGGCCACGATCCGTCCCGCCGCGAGGAACACGACGCGGGTGCAGAGGCGCTCCACCTCGTCCATGTCGTGGCTGGTGACGAGCAGCGCAGTTGCGTCTTCGTCGCAGAGACGCTGCAGGCCTGTGCGCACCCGGTGGGCGATCTCGGGGTCGAGGGAGGCGGTGGGCTCGTCCAGCACGAGCAGCCGGGGCCGGTGCAGCACCGCCTTCACGATCCCCACGAGCGTGCGCTGACCGGAGGAGAGCTGGCTCCCCATGCGGTCGGCGAGGTGGTCGATGCCGAAGCGCTCGAGGCCCGCGTCGACGGCCTCATCGGGGTCGTCCAGCCCGTACAGGCGGCCGAAGGTGGTCAGCACCTCCCGGACCCGGAGGCGGTCGGGGAGGGGGAGGTAGCCGGCGGCGAACCCGACACCCGACATTGCCCGGCTGCGGCCCTTCGGCAGGCGGTGGCCGAGGATTTCGACCGTCCCCGCGTCGGGCTCGACCGCCCCGAGCAGCATCAGCAGCGTGGTCGTCTTGCCGGCGCCGTTCGGGCCGAGCAGGGCGGTGCGCTCGCCGGGGCCGATGGTGAGCGACACGCCGTCCACGGCCTGCGTGCCCTTGTAGCGCTTGTGGAGCGCGGTTGCGACGAGGACGGGCTCCACGCCCGAACCATGCCCGGTGCCGCTGGCGGGCGCCAGCGGGATGTCGGGCCCGGCGGGTCGTCGGGTCGAGGCGCGCGCCGTGGGCGCCGTCCCCGGGGGCCGGTTGTATGCTTCCCGGGCCGGTCGATCCGTCCCGGCGGTGCAGTCCGGCACGCCGGTCGCTGACCCGCTCCGACACCTCCGCCCGGCTCCCGCCTGCCGGGGTCCCGAGCAGGGGCACGACCCACCCGCTTCGTCAAGGGGAGGGCGGCTCCCCGCCGGTCCCTTGCCGGTGGACCCCACCCCCACCCCCCGTGGTGCCCTCGCCCGAGGACCGAGCGAGCCCGCACCGGAGAAGAGGCGATCCATGAGCGAGCCCGTCCTGGAGCGGTCCGTCCTCGAGCGCAAGGAGCGCGACGAGCTGCAGACGATCGCACGGGCGCTCGGCGCCGAGCCGCCCGCACGGATGAAGAAGGCCGACCTGGTCGACCTCGTCCTCCGCTCGGCCGGCATCGCGCCCGAGGAGGGGACCGCGCCGCCTGCGCCGACGCCGCCGGCCACCCGGACGCGTGGCCGGGCGGCCGCCGCCCGCGCCGCCGAGGTGGTCGCAGACGTGGAGGCGGACCAGGTGGCAGCGGTCGAACCTCCAGTCGTCCCGGCAACCGAGGAGGCAACCGACGTGGACGGCGGTGCCGACCGAAGTGCGCAAGGGTCACCTGACGGCGGCGACACCGCAGCGGGGGAGGCACCTGACGGCGGGGCGGCGGCGGGCGCTCCCAGCGACGCCGGCCAGGACCCGGCAACGGTGACGGGCTCCCGGATCGGTCAGCGGCCGCGGGGCGGCGTGCCCGGTGGGACCCCTCCTGAGGAGCGTCAGCGATCGCAGGCCCAACCCACGCGCCCGCAGGGGGACCGCGACGGCGCCGGTCTGCCCGACCGGGTCGCCGGCGGCCGGGACGACGGCGATCGCGAGCGCACCCAGGGAAGCGAGCCCGACCGCGGTCGGTCCGACCGGGATCGCGAGCGCACCCAGGGAAGCGAGCCCGACCGCGGTCGGTCCGACCGGGATCGCGAGCGCGCCCGGGGTGATCAGCCCGACCGCAGCCGGTCCGAGCGCGAGCGCGCCCAAGGCGACCAGCCCGACAGGGACACCGGCCAGGCCGACCGGGACCGCAAGCGCGCCCAGGGCGACCGCCAGGAGCGGAACCCCAACCGGTCCGACCGTGACGTCCATCGCACCGACGCCGACCGGGAGCGCGCCCAGGGCGATCAGCCCACCGACGGCAACCAGCCCGACCGGGACCGCAACCAGGGCAACCAGACGGGACCGGCCCGCAGCGGCCAGCAGGGCCAGGCCGGCCAGGCAGGCCCGGGGAACCAGCAGGTCCAGGGACCTCAGCAGGGGGGCGTCCAGGCGGGTGAGGAGGAGGGCGGCAACCGCCGTCGCCGGCGACGCAACCGCGACCGCCCTGACGGTCCCGCCGAGCGTCCCGAGGGCGACGAGTCGTTCCTCGGCGAGCCCGTCGAGTGCGCCGGCCTGCTCGACCTGCGCGACGAGGGCTACGGCTTCCTCCGGGTGAAGGGCTACCTGCCGCACCGAGACGACGTCTACGTTTCGGTCCGCCAGGTCCGCCAGCTGGGCCTTCGCAAGGGCGACCACCTGAGCGGTGCGAGCCGGCCTGCGAACCGCCAGGAGAAGAACCCTGCGCTGCTCCGCATCGACCAGGTGAACGGCCAGGATCCCGAGGCCTCGCGCCGGCGCCCCCGCTTCGAGGACCTCACGCCGCTGTTCCCCGACGAGCGGCTCAGGCTCGAGTCCTCGTCGGACCCGACGAACATGACGGCTCGGATCGTCGACCTCATCAGCCCCATCGGCAAGGGCCAGCGGGGGCTCATCGTCTCACCGCCGAAGGCCGGCAAGACGACCATCCTCAAGCAGATCGTGAAGTCGATCGAGCGAAACGACCCGACCGTCCACCTCATGGTCCTGCTCGTCGACGAGCGGCCGGAGGAGGTCACCGACATGCGCCGCTCGACCCAGGGTGAGGTCATCGCATCCACGTTCGACCGCCCCTCCGAGGAGCACACCGCGGTCTCTGAGCTCGTGATCGAGCGGGCCAAGCGCCTGGTCGAGGAGGGCAGGGACGTGGTGATCGTGCTCGACGGCATCACTCGTCTCGCCCGGGCCTACAACCTCGCCGCTCCGGCCACCGGTCGGATCATGTCGGGCGGCATCGACACGGGCGCCCTCTACCCGCCGAAGAAGTTCTTCGGGGCGGCACGCAACATCGAAGAGGGTGGGTCGCTCACCATCCTCGCCACGGCCCTCATCGAGACGGGGTCCAAGATGGACGAGGTCATCTTCGAGGAGTTCAAGGGCACCGGGAACATGGAGCTGCGGCTCGACCGTCGCCTGGCGGAGCGGCGGATCTACCCGGCCATCGACGTCGACGCCAGCTCGACCCGCCACGAGGAGCTCCTCTTCAGCCGCTCGCAGCTCCAGCAGGTGTGGCGGGTGCGCCGGGCGCTGCACGCGCTCAGCTCCGACGCCGGTTCTCCGGCAGCGGCCCTCGAGCGCCTGATGGACGGGATGAAGACCTTCCGCACCAACGACGAGTTCCTCGCCGAGGCGGCCAAGGCGGGCGGTCCGGCGACCTGATGGCACGGAGACCCTCGCCTGTCTTCACCGCAGCACCGACCCGTACACTGTGGACCTTATGAAGAGCGACGCACACCCCACCTACGTCAAGGCCACCGCCACCTGTGGGTGCGGTTCGACGTTCGAGACGCGTTCGACCTCGTCGAACCTGCGAGTCGAGCTCTGCAACGTCTGCCACCCCTTCTTCACCGGCAAGCAGCGCCTCGTCGACTCCGGGGGCCGAGTCGAGCGCTTCCAGCGCCGCTACGGCGCGCGCAAGGGGGCCAAGGCCACCGAGGCCGTCGAGTAGCACCGCTCGACCGAGCAGCAGCACCGGTCGGGCCCCCGCATGTGCACGTGGTGATCGACGGAGAGCGTCGAGCCGCCCTCCTCGGGGTCAAGCTCGGCGCTCTCGTCGCGTCCGCAGCCGGCTCGTCGACGAGGAGACGACCTGAACCGTTCGCCCCCGGTGCGGGACTCGTGGAGGATCAGGCTGGTGGGGCCACGGGGTGGGTGCTCGGGGACACCGAAGGGGCCCGCACCCTCGGTCCCGCCGTGCTCTGGGCACGCCGGAACGGCGTCGCGCACCTCCACCTCGTCGCGGACGATGCCGGCGCTGCGGGGCTGCTCGCCAGGCGTGCGCCCCTGTTCGCCCTGTCCCCGCGGGTGTGGCGGGTGGAGGGTCGCACGCTCCAGGAGGCGGCACCTGTGCCCCACGTCGTCGAGCCGCCGCTCGACCCTCGCCTCGTCGAGGTCGCTTCGATGTTCGTCGCCGCCGGCTGCGACCGGGTCGTCGAGCACGGTCGCATCGTGGGTGAGGTGGCTGGGCTCGAGGTGGCCCGGGTCACCGTCGGGGCCGACGGGGAGCCGCTGCTCGAGATCGGCGTCGGCCGGTTCGACCGAGAGGCGCACGCCATGATCAGCGGCGGCGACATCGACACCGAGCGGCTGGCGGAGGTCGTGCGGCTCGTGGCTCGGCACCGCCGTGCGGGCGCCCCGTCCCACCCGTTGCAAGCGCTGGTGCCCGAGCGCGCGCTGCGAGCGCGGGTCGTGGCGACGCCGTCCCTCGTCGGTGCCGAGCGCCTCGTGCCCGTGCCGCCGGTGGTCGAGGCGCCGGACCTGCGAGCAGCCGTCCCCGCCCCGGCCGTCGGCGAGGCCGGGGACGGGGCGCCGATGGTCGTCGTGTGCTCGACCGGCATCGACCTCGATGCCGTGCCGACCGCAGCCGACACCTGGCTGCGCGACGCCAGGGACGGACTCCTCGTCGTCGCCGTGCCCACGCGCGACGCGCACCCGGTGACGAGGGAGCTGGCCGCCGCCCTCGTGACGCCGGCCGAGGTCGTCGCGGTGCCACCTCCCTGAGCGAGCCTCCCCCTGCGCCGAGGTGGCCGTCGGGTGGACAGTGCCCGACGTCGTCCGGTTGACCGACCCCTCGTGGACCGCCGTCGGTGTGCACCGGCGCCGGGGGACAGCACCGTGCGGCCGTAGGCTCGGTCGCGATGTTCGACCGTCTGACCGCCTTCGAAGACGAGCTCGAGGTCGTCGAGGCGCGCCTGTCGGACCCGGACGTGCTCGCCGACCAGGCGCTGCTCCGAGAGCTGTCGATGCGCCACAAGGAGCTCGTCCCCGTCGTCGCAGCGAGTCGCGCCCACCGCCAGGCGTCAGCCGACCTCTCCACGGCCCGGGAGATGCTCACGGACCTGGCGGGTGACGATCGGGACATGGTCCGGGCCGAGATCGACGGCGCCGAAGCGACCATCAGCCGCCTCGAGGAGGAGCTGCGCGTCCTCCTCCTGCCCAAGGACCCGAACGACGGTCGCAACGTGATCGTCGAGATCCGGGGGGCCGAGGGGGGGGAGGAGGCCAACCTCTTCGCCAAGGACCTGTACGAGATGTACGTCGTCTACGCCTCACGGGCCGGCTGGAAGCACGAGCTGCTGAGCAGCGCGCCGACCGAACGGGGCGGCCTCAGCGACGTGACGGTGGTGTTCAAGGGGGACGGCGCCTGGCTGCACCTCAAGCACGAGGGCGGGGTCCACCGGGTGCAGCGGGTGCCGGTCACGGAGAGCCAGGGCCGCGTGCACACCAGCTCCGCCACCGTCACGGTGCTACCCGAGGCGGAGGAGGTCGAGTTCCACATCGACCCGAACGACCTGCAGATCGACGTGTACCGCTCGTCGGGTCCCGGCGGCCAGAGCGTCAACACCACCGACTCTGCGGTCCGCATCACCCACAAGCCGACCGGGGTGGTGGTCTCGATGCAGGACGAGAAGAGCCAGATCCAGAACCGGGCCAAGGCGCTCCAGGTGCTGCGCTCCCGCCTCCTCGCGGCCGAGCAGGACCGCCAGCAGGCGGAGCTGTCGGGGCAGCGCAAGGCGCAGGTGGGCGGAGGCGGGAGGTCGGAGAAGATCCGCACCTACAACTTCAAGGAGAACCGGGTGTCGGACCACCGCGTCGGCTTCACCGCCTACAACCTCGACAAGGTGCTCGCCGGGGAGCTCGACGCAGTCGTCGACGCGCTGCTGCAGGACGAGCGCGCTCGCCAGCTCGAGGGGGAGCCCGGCGCTTGACCGGTGCGGCCGGGGGAGACGACGACGGGGACGACCTGACGGGAACCGTCACCTGGCGATCGCTCCACGACGAGGCGGTCGGGCGGCTGCGGGCGGCCGGGCTCACCTCACCCGAGGTCGACGCCAGGCGCATCGTCGAGCGGGCGTCGGGCAACGAGGGGGCCACCTTCGCACTCGGGTTGAGCGACCTCGTCACCCTGCGCGGCATCGCCGCCTTCGACAGCATGCTCACCCGCCGGGAGCGGGGGGAGCCGCTGCAGTACGTGCTCGGAGGCTGGGGCTTCAGGACCCTCGACCTGTTCGTCGACCGCAGGGTGCTGATCCCGCGCCCCGAGACCGAGCAGGTGGTCGAGATGGCGCTCACGGCCCTCCGCCGCATCGGCGGCACCGGTGCCGGGGCCAGGCCGGTCACGGTGGCCGACCTCGGCACCGGCTCGGGCGCAATCGCGCTGTCACTGGCGGTCGAGCACGTGCACGCCACGGTGTGGGCCACCGACGCCTCGCCCGAAGCGCTGGCGGTGGCCAGGGCCAACACCGCCGGCACCGGACGGCCCGGGGCACGGGTGCGGATCGCCGAGGGTGACTGGTTCGAGGCCCTGCCGACCGATCTGCGGGGCGCACTGGACCTCGTCGTCTCGAACCCCCCGTACGTGGCGGCCAGCGACGACCTGCCGCCCGAGGTGCGGGACTGGGAGCCACGCCCCGCCCGCGTCGCCGGCGACTCGGGCACCGAGCACCTCGAGCACATCGTGGCTGAGGCGCCTCGGTGGCTCGGGCCGGGCGGCGCCCTCGTGGTCGAGCTGGCACCGGTCCAGGCGCGGCAGGTGGCCGATCTCGCGAGACGGGTCGGCTTCGCCTCGGTCGAGGTCGGCCAGGACCTCGCGGGCCGCGACCGCATGGTCGTCGCCCTCCTCGACCCGTGACCGCCCAGCGGTCGCAGCTCGTGACCGACCGGAGGCCGGCCGGCGGCGTGCCCGAAGCCAGGTGGGCCGGCGAACCAGACGGACCAGGCACGTGAGCGCCCGTCTTCCGTCGGGACGCGTGCCCAGAGCCGAGATCGAGGCGGCCGTGGCGGCGCTGCTGGCGGGCGGGGCGGTGGTCTTGCCGACGGACACCGTCTACGGGGTGGCGACGGCCATCGCCGTGCCGGGATCGACGGCTGCGCTGTTCCGGCTGAAGCGCAGACCCGTCGACGTTGCGCTCCCGGTCCTGTGCGCCGACGAGGGCCAAGCCCGCTCCCTCGCTGGTGACCTCCCGCTCGGTGCCCAGACGCTCATGTCAGCCTGCTGGCCGGGGCCGCTCACGCTCGTGGTCCCGAGACGGGCAGGTCTCGGCCTCGACCTGGGGGGCCCCGATGACGAGACGATCGGCCTGCGGGTGCCCGCCGCCCCGCTCGTGCGCGCCATCGCCAGGCGGACCGGCCCTCTCGCCTGCACCAGTGCCAACCGCCACGGCCGACCGACGCCGCCCACCGCAGCCGAGGCGGCGGCAGCGCTCGGACCGGGCGTTGCCGCCGTGCTCGACAGCGGTCGCTGCGAGGGAGTGCCGTCCACCGTCCTCGGGTGGGTCGGCGGCCGGCGCCGGACCCTGCGCGAAGGCACGCTCTCGGCCAGCCACATCATCGATGAGCTCCTCGCTTCGGTCTCCGAGTCGGAGTAGGGGTCGCGACGCCAGCGTCGACCCGGTGCATCGACGACGTCATCGGTCGGCGCGGCGGCTGGCGGGCTCCGCCACGCTCGTCCTCGACCACGTCCGGCCGGTCTGCGCTCGAGCCGACGAACGGGGCGCGCTCACCGCAGTCCCATCGACGACCGACCCGGCGCGGTGCCGCTCAGGCTTCCGCCGCCCGTCGGGCGTGGCGCTCGGCGGCTGCGGCGTAGGCGTGCTCGAAGCCGGCCACCCGCCCGGCCCACGACAGCTCGGCCCGGGCGTGGGCCAGGGCGGCCTCGCCCCTCCGACGGACCTCGTCGGGGTCGTCGACGACCTTCACGAGTGCGTCCACCAGGGCGTCGAGGTCGTCGGGCGGCACCAGCCACCCGGTCGGGTGGGCCGGGTCGAGGTTCACCATGGACGGGAAGCCGCCGCTCAGCGTGGCGAGCACCGGAAGCCCGGTCGCCATCGCCTCGAGCGGGGTCTGCGGGTACGAGTCGTTGACCGACGGCATCACGAGCACATCGCTGGCGGCGAGGCCGGCCGGGAGGTCCTCGTGCCCCCGCCACCCGGCGAAGAACAGTCCTTCCTCGCCGACCTCCCGAGCCACCGTCACCGGGTGCTCTCCCTCCACCTCCCCCGGGTGGCCACCCCAGACGACGAGCGATGCCGGTCGGCGGGAGCGGTGGCGGGCGGCAGCAAAGGCGCGGATGAGCAGCGGGACCCTCTTGGCGTCGGTGAATCGGCCGACGTAGACGACCACGGTGCGCTGCCCGTCGGGGCCGAGCAGGCGGTCGAGGTCCTGCTCGCGGTAGCGGACCGAGCCGGGCACCCCTGATGCGTCCCACCCCTGGGCGTCCTCGACGAGCCAGCGGCGGAAGTGCGCCCGACGCACCTCCGGTGTCGACGGCCGAGGGTGGAAGCGGTCGGTCTCGACCCCGTTGGGCACGTCGGTCACCGACTCCTGCGGCACGCCGAGCACCGTGGTGGCGGTGGCGCGGTCGGGGGGCGAGACCACCACGAGGTGGTCGGCGGCCGCAGCCTGCCGCCGGAGGTGCGCCGCCCAGTGCCCACCGTGGCGCCACTGGGCCCAGCGGGTGGAGGCGAGCAGGTCCCGGTCCGCCTCGTCGAGACCTCCGGCGCCGACCGACTCGTCCGCCACCGCCTCGGGCATCCCGGCGAGGGTCCGCCCCAGCCTCCCCGCCAGCCCCTGCCTCGCCTCGATGGCCTGGAGCAGCTTGATCTCGGTCCCGTGGAGGTGGGCCACCAGGGGCACGTCGGGCCAGCGCGCCCTGGCGGCGTCGTGCTGGGACGTCAGGTGGTGGAGGTGGAACACGTCGGCGCCGTCGGCACCGGCCCGGGCCAACGGCTGCTCCCACACCGAAGCCAAGTGGTCCTCGAGGGAGGGGTCGACGGCGCTGAGGACGACGTCGGGTGCCCCCTCCCGGTCCTCGAACGACGGGTGCATGGGGATCGGTGCAGCGACGGCGCTGCCACCCTCCTCGAAGGCAGCCACGGCTGGCGAGTAGTCCAGGTGGTGCAACGCCACGTCACCGTAGAAGGTGGGGGCGTGGGTCTCGTCACCGGCCACACCGAGGGAGCCGGTGACGAGGGAGACGTCCCATCCGGCATCACCGAGCGCCACTGCCAGGTACTTGGTCACCTGGGCCGACCCGCCTCGGGGGAAGAAGAGCAGCCCCATCACGATCCGGCCACGGTCCACCGGCCGGACACTACGGCGGGCCCGCCTGCCGGCCCTACGGCGAAGCGCCGGTCACGGGTCCCGGCGGACGGCGGCACCATGGTCGGGTGAGCGACCTGCGAGGACCAGCTGACCTGCTGGCGTGGCGCGACGAGTTCCCGGCCGTCGGGCGCACCACGTTCCTCGGCACCCACACGCTGGCCCCCCTCGGCCACCGGGCCCGGGCAGCCGTCGACCGCTTCCTCGACGCTTGGCAGGAGAAGGCGTCGGCCGAGCGTCTCTGGTTCGAGGACATCATCCCCGAGATGCGCCACCTCGAGGCGCTCTACGCCCGCATCATCGGGGCCGACCCCGACGAGGTGGCGCTCACCCCCTCCATCTCCACCGGCCTCTCGTCGCTGCAGTCCTGCGTGGCCTTCAGCGGTGCGCGACGACAGGTGGTGCTGTCGCGCGACGAGTTCCCGGCCGACTCCCTCGTGTGGCTGGCCGCAGAGGCCCGCGGCGCCGAGGTCGTGTGGGTCGAGGGGCGCAGCCCCGAGGGGTTCCTGGCGGCCGTGGGGGAGCGCACCGCCGTGGTGTCGGCCAGTCGGGTCTCCTACCTCGACGGCGCCGTGCTCGATGTCGACGCCCTCGCCGCGGGCTGCCGGGATGCAGGCGCGCTGCTCGTGGTCGACGACTACCACGGGTCCGGTGTCGTGCCCCTCGACGTGCACGCAACCGGCTGCGACGCCCTCGTCGGCGGTCCCCTCAAGTACCTGCTCGGGGGTCCGGGGGTCGCCTTCCTCTACGCCAGGCGCGATCGCATCCCCGACCTGCGCCCCACCGTGACCGGGTGGTTCGCCCAGTCCGACTTCTTCGCCTTCGACGGATCGGCCATCGATTGGCCGCCGACGGCCCAGCGCTTCGCCCTCGGCACCCCGGCACCGGCATCGATCTTCGCGGCCGCCGCCGGACTCGAGATCGTGCTCGAGGTGGGAGTCGAGCGCATCCGGGCGCGCGTCCTCGAGCTGACCGACCACCTGATGGCTCGCGCCGAGGCTGCGGGCCTGGCGGTGCGGACGCCGGTGGCGCACGCCGAGCGAGGCGGGCTTGTCTCGATCGAGGTGCCGGGGTCGAAGGACGTGCTCCACGCCCTCCTCTCCGAGGGCGTCATCGTGGACGAGCGGCATGGCGCGCTCCGGGTGGCCCCCCACTTCTTCTCGAGCGAGGACGACATCGACGTCCTCTTCGCCGCTTTGGGGCGCCTGGGCGTGACCGGCGGCTGACGGGGCCGGTCGCTGCGACGTGGGGCGTCGTGCTGTCCGGCTCCGCATCGGGTGGAGGTGCGACCGGCGTTCGCTTCGACGTCGCGGGCCGGGGCCGGTGTCGCCGGACCATCCGGTGAGAGCCCCGGCGCGGGCCGACGGCCGGCGGGCCTCAGGTGAGGGTGAGGGTGGCCTCGTCCCCGCTGAGCTCGCCGACGGCGCCGACGATCTCCTGGGTGCACATCGCCCGCAGGAGGTCGGGCTCCCGTGAAAGGCCCCAGGTGCGGCCGCCGTCGGGGGTGCGGCAGGCGACGACGGCGTTGTCGGGGGAGCCGTCCCGCTCGTGCACGACCGTGTAGGCCTCCACCGTGACGGGCCCCTCGTGGTGCTCGACGGGCGTCGTGGCCGGCAGGGCGTCGACCTCGTCCTGGGGGTGCGACCACCGGAAGGGCTGCGCCGGCGGCTCGCTCGACCAGACGCCGAAGGCGTGCTTTGTCAGGTAGCCGCCGTTGGCGGTGACGAGGCCCACGCTGCCGGGGTCCTCCCGCAGGACCCCCGCCATGGTGGCGATCGAGTGCATCACGTAACCGTTGAGCGGGGCCCCGGCGAAGGAGAGCCCGCCCGTCACGGTCAGCTGGCGGTCGAGGCCGATGCCGAGCTCTGCGGCTGCGATCTCCACGGCCGACGGGAAGCACGAGTAGAGGTCGATGTGGGCGACGTCGTCGGTGCCCACGCCGGCGAGCTCGAGGGCCTGCCCGCCGGCGATGCGCACGGCGGGGGAGGAGTGCAGGTCGGCCCGGGCGGACACGGCCAGGTGGTCGTGGGCGTCGGTCCCCGACCACGGGAAGACCCAGCGGTCCTCGCTGATGCCCGCCGCCCGGGCCGCCTCGACCGAGCACAGCAGGACCGCCGCCCCTAGGTCGACGGTGTTGTTGGTGTTCATCACCTTCGTGTACGGGAACCCGACCATGCGGTTCTCGGCGCTCGGGGTGGCCACCTGGCCGGGGGTCATCGCCTCCTGGCTCCAGGCGAAGGGGTTCGTGGCCGCCACCTCGCTGAAGCGCGACCAGAGCTCGGCGATGCGGTCGACGTGGCTGTCCACCGTCCGCCCGGCGGCGGCCCGCACCGCGCACTCGAACACCGGGTACAGCTGCACCGGCAGGAAGATCCCCTTCGAGATCTCCGCCGGGTGGGTGAGCGGGAGCTCGTCGCCGACGAGGGTGGCGGCGGGGGTCCCCTCGGGTTGCACCGTCCACGACGGCCGCTCATCGACCTTGCGGTACGCCTGGCGGGTCTTGGACGCCTCGGCCGCCGTGAGGAGCACCACGTCGATCCGTCCCGACTGGATGTCGACGGCCGCCGCGTTGACCAGCGACTGGGGTGCGTTGCCGCCCATCGGAGAGACGGCGGTCCTGGCCGATGGGGCGCCGATCAGCGCTGCGACGAGCGCTCCGGGGTCGGCGTAGCGCCATGACACGAGGCGCACCACCTGCACCGACTGCACCTGCGCCAAGAGGCCGGGCGCACCGGCGTCCTCGGCGGCCCGGCGGGCGGCCTCGGCCATCATCGCCACCGGTTCGAGTGCGTCGGCCGGCTCCTCCCGCTGGACGAGCTGTCCGGCGCCGACGAGGACGGGGGTGCGCGGGTCGAGGGCCATGTGCGCACGGTAGGTGACCGCCCGCACAAGTCCCTCGGGCGCCGACGCCGGCCGTAGCATCGGAACCCATGCACATCGCCATCGGCGCCGACCACGCAGGCGTCCACCTCAAGGCCGAGCTCGTCGCCTTCCTGGCCGAGGGAGGCCACGAGGTGGAGGACCTGGGCACGACGGGTGACGAGTCGGTCGACTACCCGGACTTCGGCGCCGCCGTCGGTCGGGCGGTGGCCGAGGGTCCCGCCGAGGTGGGGGTGTGCGTGTGCGGGACCGGGATCGGGATCTCGATCGCCGCCAACAAGGTCCCCGGGGTGCGGGCGGCGGTCGTGCACGACGTCACCTCGGCTCGCATGGCCAAGGAGCACAACGACGCCAACGTCGTGTGCATCGGCGCACGCCTCACCGGTCCGCAGGTGGCGGTGGAGGCGCTCGACACGTTCCTCTCGTCGACGTGGCAGGCGGGCCGCCACGCCCGTCGCATCGAGAAGATCGCCGCCCTCGAAGCGGCGGCGGCAAGCGGGTCGCTCGGCACCGGCCGACCCGTTGGGGAGCGGTCGTGACGGGCCGGTCGGTCGACCTGCTGGCGCGCGACCTGGCCGCTGCCGACCCGGAAGTGGCGGGTCTGCTCGAGCGGGAGCTCCAGCGCCAGAACACCGGGCTCCAGCTCATCGCGTCGGAGAACTTCACGTCGCCAGCGGTGATGGAGGCCGTCGGCTCGTGCCTCACCAACAAGTACTCGGAGGGCTACCCGGGGAAGCGCTACTACGGCGGCAACGTCGTGGTCGACGAGGTCGAGGAGCTCGCCCGCCGGCGGGTGAAGGAGCTCTTCGGGGCCGAGCACGCCAACGTGCAACCGCACTCGGGCGCCAACGCCAACGCAGCGGCCTACCTGGCACTGCTCGATCCGGGTGACACCGTGATGGGCCTGCGCCTCGATCAGGGCGGCCACATCACCCACGGCCTGCCCGCCAGCCAGGCCGGGCAGTTCTACGAGTGGGTCTCCTACGGCGTCGACAGCGACACCGAGCAGATCGACATGGCCCTCGTGGCCAGCCTGGCGGAGCAGCACCGGCCCAAGCTCATCGTGGCCGGTGCCACCGCCTACCCGAGGATCATCGACCCGGCCCCGTTCCGGGAGATCGCCGACTCGATCGGCGCCAGGCTCATGTTCGACATGGCCCACGTGGCAGGTCTCGTGGCCGGCGGGGTCCACCCGTCGCCCGTGGGGATCGCCGACGTGGTCACCTTCACCACCCATAAGACGCTGCGGGGCCCGCGCGGCGGCTGCATCCTCAGCAGCGAGGAGCTGGCGCCGGCCGTCGACCGCGCCATCTTCCCCGGCACCCAGGGTGGGCCGCTCGAGCACGTGATCGCAGGCAAGGCGGTGGCCTTCCGGGAGGCGGCCGAGCCGGGCTTCGCCGTCTACGCCCGCCAGATCGTGGCCAACGCTGCGGCGCTGGCGGCGGCACTCGAGACCGAGGGCTTCCGCATGTCGTCGGGCGGCACGGAGAACCACCTCGTGCTCGTCGACCTCCGGCCCTTCGACGCGGGGCTCACGGGCAAGGCCGCCCAGACCGCTGGCGACGCAGCGGGGATCACCTTCAACAAGAACCAGATCCCCAACGACCCCCGCTCGGCGTTCGTCACGAGTGGCGTCCGCCTCGGCACCCCTGCCATCACCACCGCCGGCATGACCGAGGCGCAGATGCCCGATGTGGCCAGGCTCCTGGCGTGGGCCCTGCGCCACCGGGACGAGCCAGGTGAGCTCGCTGCGGTGGGGGCCGAGGTGGCCGCGCTGTGCGCCGCCTTCACGCCGTACCCCTGAGACCGGTCGAACCCTCGGTGCAGATCCTCGCGCTCTGCACGGCCAACCAGTGCCGCTCGCCGATGGCGGAGGTGCTGTTGCGGCGCGCCCTCGAGGCGCGGGGGATCGACGCCGTCGTCAGGTCGGCCGGGCTGCGGCCCGGCGGGTTCCCCGCCTCCCCTGGCTCAGTGCGGGCGATGGCGCGCCGCCGCCTCGTGCTCGACGGGCACTGCAGCCACCAGCTTCTCGTGGACGACGTGACACGGGCCGATCTCGTGGTGTGCATGGCCAGGAGCCATGCCCGAGAGGCCGTCGTGCTCCACCCGGTGTCGTGGCCCCGCACGTTCACGCTGAAGGAGCTCGTGCGCCGCGGCGGGGCCATCGGCCCCCGGCGGCCTGACCAGCCGTTCGACGAGTGGCTCACTGACCTCGGCCGAGGGCGGCAGCGTGGTGCGCTGATGGGCGCCGATCCCGACGACGACGTCGCCGACCCGATCGGCGGCCCCGACACAGCGTACGAGGCTACGGCTGCGCTGCTCGAGGACCTGATCACCCGAGCCGTCGCCCTCGCGTTCCCAGGTGACTTGCTGCGTCGCTGACCGCTGGGCGTCAGAGGTGGGGCACGGTCCCACACCGGGGTCGTCGCCCTGCGAGCATGGGGCCATGCCCGGCTACCTGCTCGTGCTGGCCGTGGCCGCAGGGACGACGCTCCTCCTCACGCCGCTCGTCCGGCTGCTCGCCCGGCGCATCGGGGCGGTCGTCCAGCCCGACGAGCGACGGGTGCACGAGCGACCGACGGCCACCCTCGGTGGGCTGGCGATGTACCTCGGCGTCCTCGCCGGCTTCGTCGCCGCCATGCAGCTCGAGCAGTTCGACGAGGTGTTCAGGGGGCGCTCGGAGCCGGTCGGCGTGCTGCTGGCCGCCACGATCATCTTGGCGGTGGGCGTGATCGACGACCTGCGGGAGGTCTCCGCCCCGGCCAAGGCGGCGGGCCAGGTCCTCGCCGGCAGCGTGCTCGGGCTCTTCGGGGTGACGATGCTGTTCTTCCGGGTCCCCTTCGGCGAGATCTGGTCCGTGCCCCGGGACATCGCACCGCTCATCACCGTGCTGTGGGTCATGGGCATGTCCAACGCCGTGAACCTGATCGACGGGCTCGACGGGCTGGCGGCGGGCATCGTGGGCATCGCCGCCGGCGCCTTCTTCCTCTACAGCGACACCCTCTTCGAGCAGAACCTTTTGCCGCTCGGCTCCATCGCCCCGCTGCTGGCCGTGATCACCGCCGGCGTGTGCATCGGCTTCCTGCCCCACAACTTCCACCCGGCCCGGATCTTCATGGGTGACTGCGGCGCCCTCCTGCTCGGCCTGCTCATGGCGTGCTCCACCCTCCTCGTCGGCGGCCAGACGCCCGACAGCGCCAGCGGATCGACCTTCTTCTTCTTCGCTCCGCTGTTCATCCCGTTCGTCATCCTCGGGGTGCCGATCCTCGACACGGCCTTCAGCATCGTGCGACGGGCGAGCAAGCGCACGGGGGTCTCGGTGGCCGACAAGGATCACCTCCACCACCGGCTCATGCGGCTCGGGCACGGCCAGCGCCGCTCGGTCGCCATCCTCTGGTGCTGGACGGCGCTGCTGTCGGGCTTCGTCCTGTACCCGGCGTACACGAACAGGGGCAACGGGGTGGCTCCCTTCGCGGTGGCGGCCATGGCGGTGGCGCTCTACACGGTCCTCCACCCCCAGGCCCGCCGGACGCGAGCGGGAGGGGCTGCCTCCTCGCAGGTCGAGCCCGGGCTCTCGGGTCGGGCCGGTGACGACGGTCGGGTCGAGGCCGAGAGCCGGACGTGAAGCCGCTCGTCCGTCGTCCGTCCGGGAAAGGCGGCTAGGGTCCGGCCGGCTCATGAAGGGGGCTGGGCTCCGCAGGAGTTGCGCGCCCTCAGTGGCCGCTCCTAGATTGTGCGGAGATTCACAAGCGAGGGTGGACGGGCGCGACGTGCGTGAGCAGAGCAGGGGCGAGGTGAACAGGGGGCTCGACGACGGCCTCTCGAAGGCCTTCGAGCTTGCCTTGACCCCCGCCGTCCTGGGCGTGATCGGTTGGCTGGTCGACCAGCGCCTCGAGCTCACCCCGCTGTTCACGCTTGTCGCCTTCTTCCTCGGGGTGATCGGCACCTCGCTGTCGCTCTGGTACCGCTACGACGCAGCGATGGTGAGCCAGGAGGTTGCCGCCGCCGAGGCACGGGCGGCTCGAGGTCCGCGCCGCCGCCTGACGGGCGCAAGTCCCATGGCGGGAGCGGTCGCACTGGACGACGACGAGCTCCACGCCGACGAGCTGGAGCGGGCCACGTGAGCGCCGGCCTGTTCGCCCCCGCCCCCGCGCTCGACCTCGAGCGGGCGCCCGAGACCGAGATCGCCGTCGACCTGGTGCGCCGGGGCCTGCCTGTGGCGCCCGTGCTCGTCCTCGTCGGAGCACTCGTGGCCGGGACCGACGGTGCCCTGTCGGCCGCCTTCGCCGTCGCCCTCGTGCTCGGCAACTTCCTGTTCTCGGCGAGCCTCACCGCTGGCGCCGCCCGCATCTCGCTCGGCATGGTGATGGGCGCCGTCCTGTTCGGCTACCTCCTCCGCCTCGCCCTCATCACCGCAGCGGTGCTTGCCGTGAAGGACATGGGCTGGGTCCACCTCCCGGTCCTCGGCCTCACGTTGATCGTCGCCCACCTCGGCCTGCTTTTCTGGGAGACCCGCTACGTGTCGGCGTCGCTGGCCTTCCCGACGCTGAAGCCGACCCTCCGCAACACCCCCCTCACCAGCACGCCCGCCACCACGTCCTCGCCCACCGAGCAGTCGGCCACCCTGTCGCCGCCTGCCGCTACCAAGGAGTGACGAGCCCCTTGTCCTTCCTCCTCGCCCTCGAGTTCCCGCCGATCCAGAACATCGTCGAGTGGCCGGCCTTCCTCTTCGAGGGGACACCGTTCGCGTTCAACAAGATCGCCCTCGGCTACGTGTTCGCCACCGTGGCCACGCTCGCCCTGTTCATGGCGGCGGGCAAGCGCCGAGCGCTCGTGCCCAAGGGCGTGCAGAACGTCGCAGAGGCGAGCGTCGACTTCATCCAGAAGGGGATCATCGAGCAGGCCATCGGTCACGGCGGCTCCCCGTTCGCCCCCTTCCTCACGGCGTTGTTCTTCTTCGTCTTCTTCAACAACCTGCTCGGGATCGTCCCGGGCTGGCAGATGCCGGGAAACGCCCGCATGGCCATGCCGATCTTCCTCGGCGTGCTCGTGCTGGTGCTGTTCGTCGGGGTGGGCATCAAGAACCAAGGTCCGGGCGGCTACCTGAAGAACTCGCTGTTCCCCCCGGGCCTCCCCAAGGCGCTGTACGTGCTCGTCACTCCCATCGAGATCATCTCGACCTTCCTCGTCCGGCCGTTCTCCCTCGCCGTGCGTCTCTTCGCCAACATGCTCGCCGGCCACATCCTTCTGATCAGCTTCGCCGTGCTGTCCTCGGCGCTGTGGGTGGCCTCGTGGCAGGCGGTCTTCCTGCCGCTGCCGATCGTCATGCTCGTCGGCCTCACCGGCTTCGAGGTCCTCGTGATCTTCCTCCAGGCGTACATCTTCACGATCCTCGCTGCGGTGTACATCGGTGGTGCGCTGCACCCCGAGCACTGAGCGTCGCTGCACGGGGACGCCGCACGACCGCAGGATCCGGCGCCACCGGGCGTCGGGCGTCGGACCAGCTGCCACACCGAAGCGCACCACCAGCCAGAACCCCTGAAGCCAGAACCCCTGAAGCCAGAACCCCTGAAGTAGGAGAAACCTGACCGTCATGATCGAACTGCTCGCTCAAGCCGCCGCCACCGGTGAGGACGCCATCGCCGCCAGCGAGGCGCTGTCCTCGGGCTTCGCCTACGGCCTCGCCGCCATCGGCCCCGGCATCGGCATCGGCTACATCGTCGGCCAGGCCGTGACGGCCATGGCCCGCCAGCCCGAGGCGGCCGGCATGGTGCGCACCACCATGTTCCTCGGCATCGCCTTCACCGAGGCCCTGGCCCTCATCGGGTTCGTGGTCTTCATCCTCCTCAAGTTCGCCTAGGAGGCCGCCGTGTACAACCTCGTGCTCCTCGCCAGCGAGGAACCGAACAACCCGATCCTGCCCGCCACCAACGAGCTCATCTGGGGAACGCTTGCGTTCCTCGTGCTGGTCGTGCTGATGAGCAAGCTGGCCTACCCGGCCGTCCAGTCAGCGATGGACGCCAGGACCGAACACATCCGCACGGCCATCGACGACGCCGACCGGACCCGCAGCGAGGCCCAGACGGTTCTCGTCGACTACCAGCGCCAGGTCGCCGACGCCAAGGGCGAGGCAGGCCGCATCATCGAGGAGGCCCGCCAGACGGCCGACACCTTGAAGCGCGACCTGACCGCCAGGGCTGAGGCCGAGGCAGCCGAGCTGCGCCAGCGCAACGCCGAGCAGATCGGCGCCGAGCGCCAGCGGGTGCTGGCCGAGATGCAGGGCCAAGTGGCGACGCTCGCCATCGAGCTCGCCGAGAAGGTCGTCGGCGGCAGCCTCGACCAGCAGCGCAGCCTCCAGCTCATCGAGGACTACATCAACACCGTCGGCACGAGCGGCGCCTCCGGCACCACCGCAGCGCGGCCCACGGGTGACGCCACCGGAGGAGCGCAGGCCTGATGGATGCCGAGCAGATCGACGGCTGGGCCGGCGCCCTCTTCGACATCGCCCGCACCGAGGGCGCCCTCGGTGCGGTGGAGGAGGAGCTGTTCCGCTTCGCCCGGAGCCTCGAGGGCAACGACGAGCTGCGCAACGTGCTCGTCGACCCGTCGGTGCCGGGTGAGCGCAAGAGCGGTGTGCTGTCCGACCTGCTCGGCAACGCCTCGCCCATCACGGCGGGCATCGTGTCGCTGGTCGTCACGACCGGCCACACCCGCGACCTCCCCGCCATCGTGGACCGACTCCTGGCCCGGGCTGCCTCGACCCGCTCGGCAGTCGTGGCCGAGGTCCGCTCCGCCGTGCCCCTCGACGAGGGCCAGCGCTCACGGCTCGCAACGGCCCTCGGCCAGGCCGTCGGCAAGGACGTCGAGGTCCGGGTCATCCTCGACCCCACCGTGCTCGGCGGCCTGATCGCCCAGATCGGTGACACCGTCATCGACGGCTCGGTCCGCACCCGCCTCGACCAGCTCAAGGAGCTCATCTGATGGCTGACACCTCGCTCAACCTCGACGTCGCCTCGATCGCCGCCGCCCTGCGGCGGAACCTGTCCGGCTACTCGCCCGCCACCGAGACCGCCCGGGTCGGTCGCATCCTCGAGGTCGGTGACGGCATCGCCCGGGTCAGCGGGCTCCCCGGCGCCGCCGTCAACGAGCTGCTCGAGTTCGAGGGCGGCACCATCGGCCTCGCCCTCAACCTCGACGAGGACTCGATCGGTGCGGTGGTCCTCGGGGAGGTCGGTGACATCGAGGAGGGCCAGACCGTCCGGGCCACCGGCGACATCCTCAACGTCGCTGTCGGTGACGCCCTGCTCGGCAGGGTCGTCGACGCCCTCGGGAACCCGATCGACGGACTCGGGCCGCTCGGCACCACCGAGACCCGCCGCCTCGAGGTGCAGGCACCGGGGATCATGGGCCGAAAGCCGGTGCACGAGCCGCTCCAGACCGGCATCAAGGCGATCGACGCCATGGTCCCCATCGGGCGTGGCCAGCGTGAGCTGATCATCGGCGACCGCAAGACGGGCAAGAGCACGGTGGCTGTCGACGCCATCATCAACCAGCGCGGCCTCGGCGTGAACTGCATCTACGTGGCCATCGGCCAGAAGGCCTCGACCGTCGCCCAGACGGTGGAGACCCTCCGCTCCTTCGGTGCGCTCGAGTACACCGTGGTCGTCGTGGCCCCGGCGTCGGACCCGGCACCGTTCAAGTACCTCGCCCCCTACGCCGGCTGCGCCATGGGCCAGCACTGGATGGACAACGGCAAGCACGCCCTCGTGGTGTACGACGACCTGTCCAAGCAGGCCGAGGCCTACCGCCAGATCTCGCTCCTCCTGCGCCGCCCGCCGGGCCGTGAGGCGTACCCGGGTGACGTGTTCTACCTCCACAGCCGCCTGCTCGAGCGTGCGGCGAAGCTGAGCGACGAGCTCGGCGCTGGCTCGCTCACGGCCCTTCCCGTCATCGAGACGAAGGCCGGCGACATCTCGGCTTACATCCCGACGAACGTGATCTCGATCACCGACGGCCAGATCTTCCTCCAGGACGACCTGTTCAAGTCGGGTGTGCGCCCGGCCATCGACGTCGGCCAGTCGGTCTCGCGCGTGGGGTCTGCAGCCCAGACCAAGGCCATGAAGACGGCCACGGGCACGATGAAGGGTGACCTCGCCCAGTTCCGCGAGCTCGAGGCGTTCGCTGCCTTCGGCTCCGAGCTGGACAGGGTGTCCCAGGCCCAGCTCGACCGTGGATACCGGCTGACCGAGCTGCTCAAGCAACCGCTCAACTCGCCCATGCCCGTGGAGGAGCAGGCGATTTCGCTCTACGCCGCCACCCGCGGTGCCCTCGACCCGATCCCGGTGTCGGACGTGCGCCGCTACGAGCGTGAGCTCATCGAGTGGATGTCGACCCGCCACGGCGAGATGGTCAGCGACATCCGCACGACCGGGGCGATCCCCGACACCTCGGCCCTCGACACGGCCATCGCCGGCTTCGGCGAGTCGTTCCAGGTGACCGCAGGGGCCGGGAACGAGCCCGACCCCGAGGACGTCGGCAACGAGGTGAACCGTCCCGCCGGCGGCAGCCGCGAGGGCATCCTCCCCGAGACCGAGACCACCATCACCGAGGACGGCGCGGTCTAGCCATGGCGGGCGGACAGGAGCGGGTCCTCAGGCGGCGCATCAAGAGCGTCCAGTCGACGAAGAAGATCACCCGGGCGATGGAGCTCATCGCCGCCACCCGGGTGGTCAAGGCCCAACAGCGCGCCGCGGCCGCCCGTCCCTACAGCGAGCAGGTCACGGCCGTGATCCAGGACCTGGCCGAGGCCGGCGCCGGTGGGGACCACCCGCTGCTGCGCACCGCCGAGGAGGTCCGCAAGATCGCCTATGTGGTGATCACCTCCGACCGGGGCCTGGCCGGGGCCTACAACACCTCGGTCATCCGCGCCGCCGAGCGAGCGGTCCAGGACCGGCGGGCCGACGGCATCGACTACTCGCTCGTCCTCGTCGGCAAGAAGGCGGAGGGCTACTTCCGCTTCCGCGGCTACCGGATCGATGCCTCGTTCAACGACATGAGCGACACCCCGACCTATGAGGACGCCCGCACCGTGGCCCGGGCCGTGACCGAGGCCTTCGAGCACGGAGACGTCGATCAGGTGGAGCTCATCTACACCCGCTTCCTCTCCGTCGGCACCCAGCGGGTCGTGGTGCGTCGGTTCATGCCGCTCCAGACGGGGGTCGACACCGCCGGTGAGGCCCGCCCGTCCCACGAGGGCGCGACCGCCGACTACGAGTTCGAGCCCGGCGCGGGGCCGATCCTCGATGCCCTGCTGCCCCGCTACGCCGAGGCCCGGCTCTTCGCCGCCATGCTCGACAGCGCAGCATCCGAGCACGCCAACCGCCAGCGGGCGATGAAGTCGGCCACCGACAACGCCGAGGAGCTCATCACCAAGCTCTCCCGCATCATGAACCGGGCCCGGCAGGACTCGATCACCACCGAGATCATGGAGATCGTCGGCGGTGCCGAGGCCATGTCCCAGGGTGGGGACGAGAACAAGGCAGCAGCAGCCGTGCACACCGACTTCCCAGGAGCGAGAAGCGCATGACCATGACGAGCGAGCCCCAGGCCACCACTGACCAGCCCGAGCTCAAGGAAGGGCGCGTGGTCGCCATCGCCGGCCCCGTGGTCGACGTCGAGTTCCCGCAGCACTCCTTGCCCGAGATCAACCACGCCGTCGAGATGGACATCACCATCGAGGGCGCGGGCACCGTCACCGTCACGGCCGAGGTGGCCCAGCAGATCGGCGACAGCCGGGTCAGGGTGATCTGCCTCAAGCCGACCGACGGCCTCGTGCGGGGGGCCCCGGTGCGCAACCTCGGCCGTGGCATCAGCGTCCCCGTCGGCGACGTCGTGCTCGGCCACGTGTTCAACGTCATCGGCCAGCCCCTCGACGTCGAGACCATCGGCGAGGTCAAGGAGCGCTGGGAGATCCACCGCCCCGCCCCCGACTTCGACACGCTCGAGCCCAAGGCCGTCATGTTCGAGACCGGCATCAAGGTCATCGACCTGCTGACCCCCTACCCCCAGGGCGGCAAGATCGGCCTGTTCGGTGGAGCCGGTGTGGGCAAGACCGTGCTCATCACCGAGATGATCCGCCGCGTGGCCCAGAACCACGGTGGCGTGTCGGTCTTCGCCGGCGTCGGCGAGCGGACCCGCGAGGGCACCGACCTCCTGCTCGAGATGGGCGAGTCGGGCGTGCTCGAGAAGGCGGCGCTCGTGTTCGGCCAGATGGACGAGCCCCCCGGCGTGCGGCTGCGGGTGGCGCTCGCCGCCCTCACCATGGCCGAGTACTTCCGGGACGTGCAGCAGCAGGACGTGCTGCTCTTCATCGACAACATCTTCCGCTTCGTGCAGGCCGGCTCCGAGGTGTCGACGCTGCTCGGCCGCATGCCGTCGGCGGTGGGCTACCAGCCGACGCTGGCCGACGAGATGGGTGAGCTCCAGGAGCGCATCACCTCCACCCGGGGCCGCTCGATCACGTCGCTGCAGGCCGTGTACGTGCCGGCCGACGACTACACCGACCCGGCGCCGTTCACGTCGTTCGCCCACTTCGACGGCACCACCGAGCTGTCACGCGACATCGCCTCGCTCGGCATCTACCCGGCGGTCGACCCGCTCGCCTCGACATCGACGATCCTGTCGCCCGAGGTCGTGGGCGACCGTCACTACGAGGTCGCCCGCAAGGTGCAGGAGGTCCTGCAGCGCTACAAGGAGCTGCAGGACATCATCGCCATCCTCGGCCTCGACGAGCTCTCCGAGGAGGACCGGGTCACGGTGTCCCGGGCCCGCAAGGTGCAGCGCTTCCTCTCCCAGCCGATGTACGTGGCCGAGGTCTTCACGGGCATCCCCGGCGTCACCACCCCGGTGGACGAGACCGTCGACAGCTTCGAGGCCCTCGTCACCGGCGAGCTCGACGACCTGCCCGAGCAGGCGTTCCTGAACGTGGGCGGGGCCGAGTCGGCGCTGGCCAAGGCCAAGCAGCTCCAGGGCAGCTGAGCTCGTGGCCCTCCAGGTCGAGCTCGTCTCGCCCGAGCGGATCCTCTTCAGCGGCGACGCCACGTCGGTCGTCGCCCGCACGGCGGACGGCGACATCGCCTTCCTCACCGGCCACGCGCCGTTCATCGGCCTGCTCAACATCGGAGTGGTCACCATCGACCTCACCGACGGCACGAAGATGAAGGTGGCCGTGCACGGCGGCTTCGTCGAGGTGATGGACGACCGGGTCACGATCCTGTCCGACGTGGCCGAGCTCGAGGACCAGATCGACCGGGCCCGGGCCGAGCGGGCCCTGGCAGCGGTGCAGGGTTCGACCGGCGCAGGCGACGCCGAGGCCGACGCCGCCGCCCGTCGGGCCCAGGTGCGCCTGGAGCTCGCCGGAGGCTGACGCCGGGCCGCCATGGGCGACAGGGTCCTCTCTTCCAGCCGCACCACTCGTCCGACCGACGAGCTGTCAGTGCCCTCCCTGCTCGGAGCGGTGGATCACCGACAGGAGCCGCCGGCGCTCGTCCGACCGACGAGCTGCCGGTGATCCACCCCGATCAGGGTGGACGAGCACCGACAGCAGCGGGGAACGGGTGCTCCCGTGCTCTGTCGGATGGTCGATGATCAGGGGGTGCCCAGGATCCGCCTCGGTGTCGCGCTGCTCGTGCCGCCCCGGGCGGCCGAGGGCGTCGACCTGCTCCGCAGCGCCCTCGGCGCCGGCAGCGCGGTGCACCACGTGCCCGCCCACGTGACGCTGGTGCCGCCGGTCAACGTGGCCCAGGACCGCCTGCCCGAGGCCGAGGCGCTGGTGCGGGGGGCGGCCGAGGGGTGTCGACCGTTCGCCGCCACGCTCGGCCCGCCCGCCACCTTCTTGCCGGACAACCCGGTGCTGTACCTGTCGGTGGGCGGTGGCGGCACGGGTGAGGCGGTGGCCGGGCTGCGGGCCGAGGTGCTCGTCGAGCCACTGGCACGCCCGGTCACCTGGCCGTTCGTGCCGCACGTGACGCTCATGGACGGGGGCGATCCGGTGCGGATCGCAGCGGCGGCGATCGCCCTGGCCGACCACCGCGTCGACGTGGTGTTCACCGGTGTCGCCCTCCTGCAGGAACAGCGGGACGAGGACGGCAGCCGGGTGTGGCGACCGCTGCTCGAGGCGCCGCTCGGAGGTGCCGCCGTCGTCGGGCGGGGCAGCCTCCCGCTGGCGCTGTCGGTGGGGGCAGGGCTCGATGCCGACGCCCGTGCCTGGTTCGACGAGGCGTGGGACGACCACGACCGGGAGCTGACGGGGCCGGGGTGGCGCCCGGCGGAGCTGCTGGCGGTGGTGGCCCGTCGCGAGGGCCTGGTCGTGGGCGCCGCCACCGGCGCCGTCCGAGGCGGCGAGGGCCACCTCGAGCGCCTGCTGGTGGACGGTGCGGCCCGGGACGAGGGGGTCGGTGGGCACCTCCTCGCCGCCTTCACCGCAGCGACCGTCGAGCGGGGGTGCGACCGGCTGGTGCTGCGGACCGTTGCCGGTGGGCGTGCCGAGCGGTTCTCCGTCGAGCGCGGGTTCCGACACGTGGCGGTCCTTCCTCGATGGCGGCGGGGCGTCGACTTCGTGCTCTTGGAGCGCCGGCTCGGCCAGGGGGTATGACATGCCGGCGCCGATCGCTCGGGTAGAACAGGGCCCGAACGTGACCCCCACACGTGAGGTACGAACACCGGTGTCCCCCTTCCTGCGCACGCTCATGATCCCCGTCGCCGTCACGTCGCTGGCCCTCGGCGCCAGTGCCTGCTCCCACGACAGCGATGACGACAAGGCGAGGTGACCGAGACCGAGGCGGGCACCGAGACCGAGGAGGTGACGGTCACCGAGAGCGTGGAGCCCTCCGAGACGGAGACCGTGACCGAGGAATCCGAGATCGAGACCGAGACGAACACCGAGACCGAGACGGAGAGCTGAGCTCCTCCACCCCCGAGGTCGCACCACGAGCCGCACTCGCTGACAGGGCGGGTGCGGCTCGTCCGCGTCGGGCTCTTCCAGGCGGGTGGGCGCTGGTCGTTCCGCTCCTGCTCGTCCTGCTGGCCGGTGGCGTCCGCTTCGCCCGCCTCGATGAGCCCGAGCGGATGTACTTCGACGAGGTGTACTACGTCGGTGACGCCCAGGAGTACCTCCGCCGGGGCGTGGAGGAGGTGCGCCCGGCCCACCCGCCTGTCGGCAAGTGGCTGATCGCTGCCGGCATCGCCGTGGCCGGCGACGACAGCTTCGGGTGGCGTGTCGCACCGGCGCTGGCCGGGACGCTGACCGTGCTCGTCACCTACCTGATCGGCATCCGCCTCCTGCGGAGCCGGGTGGCGGCAGCGCTGGCCGGGTTGTTCGTGGCGCTGGACGGGTTGGCCTTCACGATGAGCCGGATCGGGATGCTCGACGTGTTCGTCGGGCTGTTCGTCTCGCTCGGCGCCCTCCTGCTCCTCGTCGACCGGGACCATCCGGGTGGCCGCTGGCGGTTGCTGGCGGGCGTGAGCCTGGGCCTGGCCGTGGGGACGAAGTGGTCGGCTGCCCTCGCCCTGGTCCTCGCCCTGGCCGTGGTGGTGCTGCGGGACCGCTCGCTCCGCCGGGTCGTCGTGCCGCTGCTCGTGGTCCCCGCCGCGGTCTACGTGCTCGGCTACTCGGGCTGGTACGCCAGCTACGCAAACACCGAGGAGTCCGTCGAGCAGTGCGAGGCGGGCCGTTGCGGGACCTCGCCCGCCGACCGGGTGGCCGGCCTGGTCGACGAGCACCGCGAGCTCGTCGACTTCCACCTGCACCTCGAGCCGACGCACCCGTACCGCTCGCCGGCGTGGCGGTGGCCGCTCCTGCAGCGCCCCGTGCTCACGTACTACGAGCGTTGTCCGAGGACCGACGGCGAGGCCTGCGTGGTGCCCGAGGGGATGCGGGCGCGCATCGTCACCCTCGGCAACCCGGTCCTCTGGTGGGGCTTTGCGGCAGCGATGCCGTTCCTCGCGTGGTGGGCGTTGCGGCGCCGGGACGGCACCGCCGCCTTCGTGCTCACGTTCGCGGTGGGGCAGTGGGCGCCCTGGCTGCTCACCAAGCCCGGCTACCTCTTCTACATGGTCCCGGTGGTGCCGTTCATGGCGCTCGGCCTGGCCTGCGCGCTCGAGCGGGTGCCGCGCCCCCGGCTCCGTGCGGTGGTGGGCGGGGCTGCGTGCGCCCTGGCTGTCGCAGCCTTTGCGTTCTGGTACCCGGTGTGGTCGGGGGTGGAGACGACGAAGCCCTTCCAGGACGACCGGATGTGGTTCGACTCCTGGCGCTGAGGCCGAGCAGCACGAGCAGGCTGGCGGCCGAGACGAGCGCACCGGCGCGCAGGCCGGGCGCCCGGTGGGTGAGCTCGACCCGGTGGGACCCGGCGGGGACGGGCACACCCTGGACCACGCCGTCGGCTCGCACCACCTCGGCCGGCTCCCCGTTCACCGTTGCGGACCACCCCGGCGCCCACGCCTGGCTGAGCACGAGCAGGGCAGGGCGGTCGGCGTCGACCTCGACGGAAGCTGCGGCTGCGCCCCAGCGCACCGGCCCGGCGACGCCGGCCACGCCGGCCCGGTCGAGCGAGGCGCACGTCGTGCAACCCTCGACGAGCGCCGTGCGCTCCGGCTCGAGTGGCACCTCACCCCGTGCCGCCGCCACCGCCCGGGCGTGGTCCGCCGGTCGGGCCTCGCCGACGACGAACGCCTCCGGAAGGCCAGGGCTCCGGGCCCGCCCCACGAGGTCGTCCCCCACGACCCACGTGACCCGCAGCAGGTCGGCCAGGTGGGAGCCGGGCACGAGCAACCGAGAGTCCTCGTCCACCGCCCCCCGGTAGTCGACGCCGACCGCCTCCAGGTGGTCGGCCGGCGCCAGCGGGTCGTAGCCGGCGACCGTGAGGATGCCCTTGGCCGAGGTGGTCCGGGGGGCGTCGGGGAGGGCGTCGAGGGGGTCCTCGAAGGCGAAGGCCACGCGCTCGATCCCCCCGGGAGCGTCGGGCACCGCACCCCAGCGGGGGGCCACCGCAGGGTCGAGCACCGCCGCCACCTGGGCGCTCGTGGGCGACTGCTCCCGCCACCGGTGCCACCACCCGAAGGAGAGCACCATGTCGAGCCCGACGACGAGCACGACCGCCGTCCCCATCACCCGACGGGGGAGCCTCGTCGCTGCGAGGGCGGCTCCGGCGGCGGCCAGCGGGAGCCCGACCGCCCACCACGCCGCTGCGCCGTCGGGCGCCTGGGGGAGGAGCAGCCCGGCGGCGGCGAACAGCCCGAGCACGCCCAGCACGGCCACGGGGGTGCGTCGGGCCACGGGCGCACGTGCCCTGAGGGCGGCCACGCCGTAGGCGGCCAGCACCGCCACCGCCAAGTCGACGGCGACGGTGGCCCGGCCCCAGGAGCGGAGCTGGCCGAGGACGGGGAGGGCGTGCAGCACGCGTCCGACAGGCGTGGTGTCGCCCAGCGCCACGAGCGCTCCGACGACGGCGACGAGCCCGACGGGGAGGAGCCTGCGGGCGCGCCGGGCAGGCCCGAACCCCACCGCCGCCAGCACCAGCGCAGCGGCGCCGACGTAGCCGCTGAGCTCGGTCAAGCTCCACTCGCCGGCGTAGGGGGCGGTGAACGGGCCGCTGCCACCCTGGCTCCCGAACAGGTGGGGGAAGACGAGCAGCAGCGACTCCCGGGGCCCGAACGACCAGCTCATGGCCTGTGCAAAGGTCAGTGACGTCCTGTCGCTCTGCCCGAGGTGGAGCAGCACGGGGACGAGCTGGACGGCGCCGAGGGCGAGCCCGGCGCCGACGGTGAGGCCACCGAGCAGCAACGGTCGCCAGGTCCGCTCGGCCACGGCCATGCCCGCCGCCCACAGCACCACCACCGCCACCAGGACGAGGAGCAGCTGGGGGTGCCCGGCCAGCACGGCGGCGGTGACGGGCGCGGCGGCGACGAGGAGCCGCAGCGGGCGGGGCCGCTCGACCAGGCGCTCGAAGCCGAGGACCGCCCACGGCAGCCAGCAGGCGGTGGCCGAGATGGAGAGGTGGTTCAGGTGGCCGAAGAGGAAGCCCGAGAGGCCGAAGGTCAGCCCCGCGACCGCGCCGGCGACGGCGTCACCGGTGAGCCGTCGCCCGAGCAGGGCCCCGCCCAGGCCGGCCACTGCGAAGGCGAGGACGACGAGGAGGTCGTGGGCGACCGCAGGGGACAGGACGAGGTGCGCGAGGTTGGGCGGGTAGAAGGCGCCGACCTGCCCGGTGGCGAGCAGCGGCGATCCGGCGAAGGAGAAGCGGTCCCATGTGGGGATGGCGCCGCTGCGCCACGACCTGGCCGCCAGGACCTGCACGGGCAGGTAGTAGGTGAGACCGTCCCCCGGGGCCAGCACGCGGTCCAGGCGGATCGCCTCCAGCCACACCGCCAGCGGCGCCAGCGAGGGCACGGCGAGCCACCACGCCGATCGTTGCCCCCGGTGGGCGGCCGCCCCCCGTGCCCCGCCTCGGACGTCGGTCATGCCGGCGGGCCGGTGCCCGACCCTCGCCCTGTGCGGGCTAGCCGAACTCGATCGAGCTGTACTCGGCCAGCTTGTTCAACCGGTGGCGGGCGCCGATGCGACGGACGGTCCCGGACTTGGAGCGCATGACGAGGGAGTCGGTGGTTGCGCCCTTGGCGTCGTAGTGCACGCCCTTGAGCACCTCGCCGTCGGTGATGCCGGTGCAGGCGAAGAACGAGTTGTCGCCCTTCACGAGGTCGTCGAGGGTGAGGACGGCGTCGACGTCGTAACCGAGGTCGACCGCGGCTCGGCGCTCCCCTTCGTCGCGGGGCCACAGCCGGCCCTGCAGCTCGCCGCCCATGCACTTGAGGGCGGCGGCGGTGATGACGCCCTCGGGTGTCCCACCGATGCCGAACAGGATGTCGGCGCCGCTGTCGGGCCAGGCGGTCGAGATGGCGCCGATGACGTCACCCGCCGAGATGAGGCGGATCCGGGCGCCCGCAGCGCGGACCTCGGCCACGAGCTCGTCGTGGCGGGGACGGTCGAGGATGACGGCGGTGAGGTCGCGAACGGACTCGCCCTTCGCCTTGGCCACCGCACGGAGGTTCTCCGTGGGGCTCCGGGTGATGTCGATGAGGCCGACGCAGTCGGGGCCGGCGGCGATCTTCTCCATGTACATGCAGGGGCCGGGGTCGAACATGGAGCCCCTCTCGGAGACGGCGATCACCGAGATGGCGTTGCCCTGGCCCATGGCGGTGAGGGTCGTGCCCTCCACCGGGTCGACGGCGATGTCGGTCTCGGGCGGCGTGCCGTCGCCGATCCGCTCGCCGTTGTAGAGCATGGGGGCCTCGTCCTTCTCGCCCTCCCCGATGACGACGATGCCGTCCATCGGGACGGAGCCGAGGACGACCCGCATGGCGTCCACGGCGGCGCCGTCGGCCCCGTCCTTGTCAGCCCTGCCCACGAACCGGGAGGCGGCCAGGGCGGCGGCCTCCGTGACCCGGACGAGCTCCATGGCCAGGTTGCGATCGGGGACCTGCTTCTCCGCGGGGCGCATGGGCGCAACCTACCCCTGGGCACCCCGCCGGACGGGCGGCTGCACCTCGTGGCGTCGGACAGACTCGCGCCGTGCCCGAGTCGACCGTCCGCATCAGCGCCGCCATGTGCGCGGCCGGTCGGACGGTCGGGGAGCCCCGCCTGTCGCCGGATGCGAGCCGTGTCGCCTTCGTCGCCACCCAGGCCGGGAGGGCCGACATCGTGGTCGTCGACCTCGACGGCGGCCACGAGGTGGTGGTGACCACCGCCCCCTCACCGCTCGGTGCTCGTGCCTACGGCGGTGGCACGTTCGACTGGGTGCCCGACGGGTCCGGGGTCGTCTACGCAGCCGAGGACGGGGGGCTGTGGCTCCAGGCGGCCACCGGCGGCCCGCCCCGCCAGCTGGTCGGAGGAGGGGGTGGGCGCTGCGCCGCCCCTGCGGTGGCGCCCGACGGATCTCGCGTCGCCTACGTCGTCGACACCCGCGACGTGGCGGTCGTCCCGCTCCGACCGGGCGGGCCGTGGCCGGTGCGGCTCTCGGGCGACGCTGACTTCGCGCTCGACCCGGCATGGTCACCCGACGGTGCGGAGGTGGCCTGGCACGAGTGGTCGGTGCCGGCCATGGCGTGGGATGCCAGCCGCATCGTCGTCGCCCCCGCCGACGGGAGCCGGCCGGCCGCGGTGGTGGCCGGGGGTGACGGCCGCAGCGTCGGCCAGCCCCGGTTCAGCCCGGACGGCAGCCGCATCGGCGTGGTCGACGACCGGTCCGGCTTCGCCAACCTGTGGGCCTGCGAGCCCGACGGCTCCGGTGCCGAGCCGCTGCTGGCCGGGGAGGACGAGCACGGCGGGCCGGCCTGGGGCCACGGCCAGCGCACCTGGTGCTGGTCGCCGGACGGCGGCGCCGTCGCCGTGTGCCGCAACGTCGAGGGGGGCTTCGGCGATCTCGTCGTGGTCGACCTCGCAGGCGGTGGGCCCCGCCGCCTCGGGCGCGGCGTCCACGGCGCCGTCTCCTGGGTGGGCGACCGCCTCGTCGCCGTCCGGAGCGGGGCAAGGACGCCGACCCAGGTGGTGGTCTACGAGGGGCCCGAGCTCAGCACCCACCGCGCCCTCGCCCGGGGCCCGGTGGCCGGGTTCGAGGCGTCGGCGCTGGTGGAGCCGGAGGTGGTGACGTGGACGGGCGCCGACGGGATGGCGGTGCACGGGCGCCTCTACGCCCCGACGCACCTCGACCAGGGCGCACCACCACCCCTGATCGCCTGGGTGCACGGCGGGCCGACCGACCAGTGGCCGGTCACCTGGAACGCTCGCATCGCGTTCTGGGTCGACGCCGGGTGGGCGATCCTCGTGGCCGACCACCGGGGCTCGACCGGCCACGGTCGGGCCTACACCCAGGCCATGGCCGGACGCTGGGGCGAGCTCGACGTGGAGGACGTCGCCGCCGGCCTCTGCGCCGCGAGCGAGCGAGGCTGGGGCGACCCCCGGCGCCTCGTCGTCATGGGCGGCTCCGCCGGCGGCTTCACCGTGTTGAACGTGCTCGCCGCCCACCCCGGGCTGTGCGCGGCCGGCGTCGACCTCTTCGGCGTGGCCGACCTGTTCGACCTCGACGAGACGACGCACCGCTTCGAGGCCCACTACCTCCACACCCTCGTCGGACCGCTGCCCGGAGCGGCAGCGGCATACCGGGACCGGGCGCCGGTCAACCGGGCCGGCACCATCACCGCCCCCCTGCTCATCCTCCAGGGGAGCGACGATCCCGTCGTGCCCCCGGCGCAGTCACAGGCCATCGCCGACCGCCTGCGGGCCCTCGGTCGCACCGTCGAGCTGCACCTCTACGACGGTGAGGGGCACGGCTGGGGACGTCCCGCCACGGTGATCGACGAGCTCGAGCGCACCTCGTCGTTCCTGCGACGCCACGTGCTGCGCCGGCAGGCACCGACTTGAGCGCCGAGCGTGGCCCGGGCGCCCAGGAGCGGGGGACATGAGCGCCGAGCGTGGCCGAGCGGCCCGGCCGCAGGCCAGGAGCGGAGACATGAGCGCCGAGGCCCGAGGAGGGCGACCGTGAGCACCGCAACCTGCCCCCTGTGCGGGGAGACCTACCTGGCCGCCGCCACCGTCTGCGCCGACTGCCGGGTCGCCCTCGTGCTCGACCCGGTCGACGATGTGGCGGACCGTCAGGGCGGGCACGGGACCGCCCTCGAGGGGGCCGGTGCGACGGACGCGGACGGCGAGCCGCCCGTCGCCCCCGAGGCGTGGCCGGAGGGTGACGACGAGGTCGGCTACGACCTCGACGACTGGGGCCCGGTGGAGCGGGAGGCGCTCACGTCGGCGTTGCTGGCCGAGCGGGTCGCGCACGAGTGGCGGGGAGACGAGGTCGTCGTGCCCGAGCGTTGGGCCGACCTCACCGAGGAGCTCATCGACGCCGTCGACCACCCGGACGCGCTCGACCTCGACGACGAGGCCGACGACGGTGGGGCCGACCTCCTCGGCAACCTGTACGTCGCCACCGACGTCCTGAGCGGTGACCCGACGTCCTCCGGGGCGGTGATCGAGGTGCTCGAGCTGGCTCCGGTGGTGGCGGACCGGCGGGCGCCGTACGGGATCGACGGCGGGGTGTGGGCCTCGATCACCGAGCAGGTGGGCCAGCTCGCCGCGCTGCTCGAGGCCGATGCGGACGACGACGAGGTGCAGGCCGTGGCCGGGTCGGTCCGGGGCCTGCTGCGCCCCCTCGTCTGAGCGTCGATCCCGGCCCGGGCGCGGGAGCTGGCGCTGGATGGCCGCGGCCACCGACGGACCCGAGGCCAGGGCGCGAGCTGGCGTGGACGTGGGCGGCCGCGGCGCGAGCTGGGCGTGGACGTGGGCGGCCGCCAGACGGTCTCGCCGCCAAGGCGGGCCTCCGAGTGGCGGCCGCAGGACGGTCTCGGCGCCGGGGCGAGCCTCCTCGTAGCGGAGGGGGCGCCGGTACGGTTGGTCGGTGCTGCTGGCCGAGCTCGAGATCTGGCACAGCCGGCCGATCGCCCCCACCCGGCGGGTCGCCCTTGGCCGCTCGACGCTCCCCGTGGACCCCGCACCTGGTTTCGGCGGCCTGCTGCTCGGCGGGATCGTCGCCGCCCACGTCGGCGACCTCGACGCCGAGCTGCTGCCGGAGCTCGGTCGGCTGGTCACCGACCTCGAGGCGAGCCGGAGGGTCCCCCAGCCCCGCCTCCGACACCGCCTCCAGGTCGACCACATCGGCCTCGCCCGCAGCAGGCACCGCCTCGTCGGCCGCGGCGACGCCCTCGACTTCGAGTTCGACGAGCAGGGCACTGCCGCGTCGCAGATCCTCGGCGCCGTGTACGCCACCGGCGCCCTCGAGCTCGGCGTGCGCCGGAGCGTCATGGAGGTCCTCCGCCGGGGGATGCGCTGGCAGGGTCCGGTGGGGCCGGCGATGGTCGCCCACCTCTCGGGCGCCGCCGGGGCGAGGACGTGGTCGGCCGGGGCGTTCGCCGATCCCGAGCAGTGGGCGCTCGAGACGCTCGGCCTCGTCGGGCGGGTCGCACCCGAGCGAGACGAGGTGCAACGCCGCTTCCGCCGGCTGCTGCGCGCCGCCCACCCCGACCACGGCGGCCGGTCCGAACAGGCCGCCGACCGCATCAGCGAGCTGTCCGAGGCCCGCCGCATCCTCCTCACCGCAGCCATCCCGGCGTCGACGCCGGCGCGTTGAGCGAGGTCGCCGGCGTGCTGCTGGCGCACGGGGCGGGCAGCGGCAAGGACCACCCTGCACTCCTCGCCATCGAGCGCGCCCTCCTCCCGTTGCCCGTGCACCGCTTCGACTTCCCGTACCGCTCCCGGGGCGGCCGTCGACCGCCGGACCGGGCGCCGGTCCTCGTGGCGTCGGTGCGGGAGGAGGCCGGCGCGCTCGCCACCCGCACCGGTGCCCCGCCCGATCGCCTGGTCCTCGGTGGACGCTCGATGGGTGGGCGCATGTGCTCGCTGGCCGTGGCCGAGGGATTGCCGGCCGCCGGACTCGTCCTCGTCGGCTACCCGCTCCACCCGCCCGGCCGACCCGATCGCCTCCGCACCGAGCACCTGCCCCGTCTCGAGGTCCCGTGCCTGTTCGTCTCCGGCACTCGTGACCCGTTCGGGACCCCCGACGAGCTCCTCGAGGCGACGGCGACGATCTCCGGGACGGTGTGCCACCACTGGGTCGAGGGAGGCCGCCACGAGCTGCGGGGGGCCGACGACGAGGTGGCCGACGCCGTCGCGACCTGGATCGCCGACGCCTGATCGGGGCCTCCCGTGAGCTCTGTCGCGTGCTCGTCCCGAGTCAACCGGCTGGAGCACCGACAGAACGGGGGAGGGGCGGACCCCCGGGCGGGCTATGCGAGGGGGAGGGGGGGAGCGATGGGCAGCTCGTCCTCGGGGTTGATGTCCTCGAGCTCTCGGTGGGCCGTCTCGGGGTAGGCGACGAGCACGAGGGCGACGAGGATCACCGGCCCAACGGCCAGGAGGGACAGCGCCGGGCCGAGGCCGCCGAAGCGGTCCGACAGGGTGCCGGCGGCGAGGAGCCCGGTGCTCGCCCCGAGCACGCCGCACAGCCCGATCACCCCGTTGGCCCGACCTCGGAGCGACGTGGGGAACAGCTCCGGGCCGTAGACGCCGAGCGCAGGGACGGTCGCCGCTCCCACGATGGCGCCGATCACCGACCACACGTAGATGCCGGGCCCCTCGCTCAGGTACATCAGCACGGTTGCGCCCACCCCGCCGATGAGACCGACCGCCCCCACGATCCTCCGGCCCCGCACGTCGGCCAGCCGGCCGCCGATGACGATGCCGATCCCGCCCGGCGTGTTGGTGAGGATGGTGAAGGCGGCGATGCCGGCGGCGCTGAAGCCCCGCTCGTCGCGCAGGAACTCGTTCTGGAACTGCGACGCCGGGGCGGTGAAGAGCGAGAGCAGGAACGCAGACGCCGCCAGCAGCGCAAGCCGTCCGCCGTGGCCGGCCAGCCCGACGTTGGAGTGCGGGGCTCCGAAGCGCCTGCTCTCGGGGAGGCGCCGGGCGATCCCCCGCACCAGCGGGAGGGCGAGCAGCGGCAGGAGGTAGAGGATGCGCCAGGCCCGATCGCCGAGGTCGGCCAGCGGAAGGAACAGCACGCATTGCCCGGCACCGAGGGCGGCGGCCATGCCGAGCACGCTCACCGCGTAGGCACGCGACCCGCGCGGCATCTCCTCGGCCGCCACGATGGCGATGAGCAGCGCCAACGCCGTCGAGAAGGCGCGAGCAGCCGTCTGGCTGGCGGTCAGCCAGCCGAGGGACGGGGCGAGGGCACCGGTGGCGGCGAAGATGCAGCCGCCGGTGGCGGCGACGAGGAGCACCAGTCGCCTGCCCTTGCGGTCGGCGATGGCCACGAGCACGAGGGCGAAGGCGATGCCGATGCGGACCGTCGCCAGCGCCGTGCCCTGGGCGCGGTCACCGGCCACGCCGAACTCATCGACTGCGTAGGTGATCGTCTGGGTGAGGACGGTGCCGAGGTAGCCGGCCACGAGCGAGGCGGCGGCCAGGACGCCGAGGACCCCCGCGGCCCGCTCGTCCAGCCGGTCGGGTGGCGCCCACCAGGGCTGGTGGCGGTCCTGTGACGGGATCCGACGGAGCGCCCGCCGCACGCCTGGGACGAAGATGAACCCGAAGTAGGGGACGGCGATGTCGAAGCGGGCCTCGGACACCACCTCCCCGCGGCCGTCTGGGAGGTGGGTGACGGTCACGTCACGCCGGTACGCCCGGACGGGACCTGCCTCGGCCACGAAGCTCGCCGTGCGCACGCCGTCGCTCGACGTCGCCACCTCGCCCTCTCGCACCTCGACCACGATGTCGTCCCGCGCTGCCAACCACGCGTCGATCTCGGCCCGGTCGGCGGTCGACCGGGCAACAGCTCTGGCCACCCCTCTACCTGTCCCGCTCGGGCGGGAGAGAGGCCGTGCGCCCGGCCTCGTGCTGAGGCTCGCGATCGGCCTCGTTGTCGGCCGCCGCCCGGCGCTGGGCGAGGGCCAGGAGCCAGACGAGCACGATCATCGGGACGACCACGAAGAGCACCTCGTCCCTCCCGCCTTGGTGGGCGAGGACGGCGGCGGCGCTGATCACGACGTCAGGTTCCCAGGAGCGGGGCCGGGCCGCCAACCGCGCCGGAGCCGGACGGCGCAGGCTGGCGGAACATCGTCCGACGGCAGCGTGTTCAGTGGGGATGTGAAGGACCTCATCCGCCAGACCATCGACGTCATCCGCCCCGCCCTCCAGGCCGACGGCGGGGACATCGTGGTGCGCGACGTCAACGAGGAGACCGGTGAGATCACCGTCGAGCTCGTCGGTGCCTGCGGGACGTGCCCGGTCTCGACCCAGACCATGAAGGCGGGCATCGAGCGGATCCTGAAGGACCGGGTCGAGGGCGTCACCTCCGTCGTCGCCGTCTGACGGGTCCCCCGCCCGGGCGTCCTAGGGTGCGGAACATGGTCGCCCGACGCAGCGACCCCGAAGCGCTCGTCGCAGCGCTCCGCACCGGTGATCGGGCTGCGCTGGCTCGTGCGCTGTCGCTGGTCGAGCGGGGCGGGGAGGAGGCGAGGGCCGTCGGACGCCTGGCCTTCGGCCACGGCGGCGGGACCTACACCGTCGGGATGACCGGTGCGCCCGGCGCCGGCAAGTCGACCCTGACGAGCGCCGTCATCGGCGAGCTGCGCCGCCGGGGCGAGGAGGTGGCGGTCCTCGCCATCGACCCCTCGTCCCCGTTCACCGGCGGCGCCATCCTCGGCGACCGCGTGCGGATGCAGGACCACGCACTCGACGACGGGGTCTTCATCCGGTCGATGGCCACCCGCGGGCACCTCGGTGGCCTCGCCCTGGCCACACCCCAGGCGGTGCGGGTGCTCGACGCCGCCGGCGCACCGTGGGTGCTGGTGGAGACGGTGGGCGTCGGCCAGGTCGAGGTCGAGGTCGCTGGTGCGGCCGACACCACGGTGGTCGTGGTCAACCCCGGCTGGGGTGACGCCGTGCAGGCGGCCAAGGCCGGTCTGCTCGAGATCGCCGACGTGTTCGTGATCAACAAGGCCGACCGGCCCGGCTCGGCGGAGACTCGTCGGGATCTGGAGGGGATGCTCGACCTCACGATGAGCATGCACGACGCCGGGACCGAGGGCTCCACCTCGTGGCGCCCACCGATCGTGGAGACGGTGGCGTCGAGAGGGGAGGGCGGCGACACCCTGTGGGAGGTGGTGCTGACCCACAAGGCCCACCTGGAGCGCACCGGGCAGCTGGCCGAGCGCCGGGCCCGCCGGGCGGGGGAGGAGCTGCGCACGATCATCGTCCGCAGCCTGGAGCAGCGGGCGCTCGGGATCGCAGGTGGCGAGCGCTTCGGAGCCCTCCACGCCGCCGTCGTCGACCGGCGCACCGACCCCTACCAGGCGGCGGACGAGCTGCTCGAGGCCTCCGGGCGAACAGCCTCCCCGTGAGGAGCGCTGGTGCGCCCCCTAACGTGACGACATGAGCGAGCGCAGGGAGCGTGGCCCGAGCGGCCCGGCCGCAGGCCAGGAGCGGACGACATGAGCGAGCGCAGGGAGCGTGGCCTGAGCGGCCCGGCCGCAGGACAGGAGCGGATGACATGAGCGACCAGCCACCGGTGCGGGTCGAGCGGGGCGAGGACGGCGTCGCCACACTGCGCCTCGACCGGCCGAAGGTGAACGCCATGTCCCTCGAGCTGCTCCTCGCCCTCAGGGACGCCGCCGACGGGCTCATCGCCGACCCGCCGGGGGCGGTCGTGGTCACCGGCGGCGACCGGGTGTTCGCCGCCGGCGCCGAGATCTCGGAGTTCGGGGGGCCAGACGAGGCCCGCCGCATCGGCGCTGCGTTCCGGGACGCCCTGGGCGCCGTCGCCGCCATCCCCCGGTTCACGGTCGCAGCCATCACCGGCGTGGCCCTCGGCGGCGGCTGCGAGCTCGCCCTTGCCTGCGACTGGCGGATCTGCGCCGACAACGCCCGGCTCGGCCAGCCCGAGATCCTGCTCGGCATCATCCCCGGCGGTGGCGGCACGCAGCGCCTGCCCCGGCTCATCGGCCCCGCCCGGGCCAAGGAGATCATCGTGACCGGCCGCCAGGTCAAGGCCGAGGAGGCGTTGCGCATCGGCCTCGTCGACGAGGTCGTGCCGGCAGCCGACGTGCACGCCCGGGCCCTCGACAAGGCCCGCGAGCTGGCGACGGGGGCTGTGGTCGCCCAGGGCCTGGCGAAGCAGGCGATCGACGAGGGCATCGAGACGACCCTGGCCTGGGGCCTCGACCGGGAGCTCGCGCTCTTCGAGCAGGTCTTCAACACCGAGGACAGCCGGACGGGGGTCCGGTCGTTCCTCGAGCACGGCCCGGGCAAGGCGGCCTTCGAGGGGCGCTGACCGGGCCAGTGCCTGCGCCGCCGGACGGGTTCCGGACGGACCCATCGGGTGACCGTGGCGCTCACTGCACCCAGCAGCATCCCGGTGCTCTACCGAGCCCGAGCTCCGAGCCTGGCAGCGAGGCAGAGCCCCTGTCGCGCCTTCCGCGCCGGCGCCCGTGGCGTCGGTCGTGAACGTGCAGATGTTCGTCATCGTGGGTGCCCATGCCGATCCCGACCCACGTGTCGGACGTGTTCGGCGTCAGGCCGGTGACCTGCACGGCGTTGCGCCAGCCCTCGTTGCCGGCCACGTCGTGACGCGCCCGCCGCCGTCGGCGCCGGGCGCAGCGGCGGTCGCGGCCAATCGAACTTGTTTTCGGCCTCGTGGGCAGCCTGGGCGGCGCCACCGCCCCGAAGAGCAGGCCGGCGGTGACGGCGCCGGCGGCAAGGGTCGTGCGGATGGTGGAGCGCATGGTGTGCACCTCTCGTGGTCGACTGGTCTGCCCCTCATGCACGTGCGGCCGCAAACGTCACAGGTCTTGTCACCTCCTTCCGAGAGCACCGTGTCGCAGGCACGGGTTGCCGGTACTGCTCGGGCTGGCGGCCGGGGCGGCGGGCACGGCGGGGCTAGGTTCGGCGATGTGGTCGCAGGCGGTCGATGACGGGGGTCTATCTGTTCGCCACCGCCACCGGGTTGCCACTGGTGCTGTGGTTCCTGGTCAGCGGCGACGACGACGGCGGCGACGCCGGGGCCGATGACGCCGGCCTCGCCGGCATCGCCTTCCGGTTGCTCCCGCTCAGCACGCTCGCCTTCGTCCTCGCCACGTTCGGGGTGTGCGGCCTGGTCCTCGGAGCGGTCGACACCGGTGCCACGACCGCCTTCGTCGCCGCCGCCGCCGCCGCCGCCGCAGGGGCGTTCAACAGCGCGCTCTTCTCCTACCTGCGTCGTTCGGGCTCCTCGAGCGACGTCACCGACCGTCAGCTGGCCGGGACCGTCGGGCGCGTCGTGCTCCCCGTCGCCGCCGAGCGGCGAGGCCGCATCGCCGTGACCGTCGGGGGCCAGCAGGTCAACCTCTCCGCCCGGTCGATGCCGGGCGACGCAGCCGAGCTCGAGGTCGGGGCGCCCGTCCTCGTCGTCGAGGTCGAGGGCGGGATCGCCCGCGTCACACGGCTCGACCCGGAGCTCGGCTGAGCACCGTCACCGGAGCGAAGGCACGACCGACAGCCATCAACACCCAGGAGCGCACCCACCCATGACCGGTCTCGTCCTCGGCGTCATCCTCGCCATCGTCCTCCTCGCCATCCTCACGACGGTGCGGAGCCTGATCATCATCTGCCCCCCGAACCGGGTGGCCGTCATCTCCGGACGCACCCGGCAGCTGAGCGACGGGCGCACCGTCGGCTACCGCGCCATCCGCGGCGGTCGCACCCTGCGGGTGCCGCTCCTCGAGCGCGTCTCGTGGATGGAGCTGAACACCATCCCCATCGAGGTGGCGGTGCACAACGCCTACTCCCGGGGTGCCATCCCGCTGAACGTCCAGGGCATCGCCAACGTCAAGGTGTCGAGCGTCGAGGGCCTGCTGCAGAACTCGGTGGAGCGCTTCCTCGACATCCCCCAGGCGGCCATCGCCGCCATCGCCAAGGAGACGCTCGAGGCCAACCTGCGGGGCGTGCTCGCCACCCTCACGCCCGAGGAGGTCAACGAGGACCGGTTGAAGTTCGCACAGACCCTGATCGACGAGGCGGACGACGACATCAAGACGCTCGGCCTCGAGCTCGACGTGCTGAAGATCCAGAACGTCACCGACGAGGTCGGCTACCTGACCTCGGTCGGCCGGCGTCAGACGGCCGAGGTGCTGAAGGAGGCCCGGGTCGCCGAGGCCGAGCGAAAGGCCGAGGCGGAGGAGTCCGAGGCGCTGTCCCGCCAGCGGGCCGAGATCGCCACGGCCCAGGCCGACCTGAAGATCGTCGAGCAGCAGAACGCCCTGCGCGTGCGCCAGGCCGAGCTGGAGGCGCTCGCCGGCGCAGCCGAGGCCGAGGCGAAGGTGGCGGGTGACAAGGCGCGGGTGGTCGCCGAGCAAGGGCTCGAGACCGAGCGCGTGAAGCTCGAGACCCGCCGGCTCGAGGCCGACGTGGTGGCGCCGGCGCGCGCCGACCTCGAGGCCAAGCAGCTCGCGGCCAAGGCGGACGCAGCCAAGATCGTCGAGGAGGGCAACGCCCAGGTGGAGGTGTTCCGGCGCCTGGTGCAGCAGTACCAGGAGGCGGGTGCCGACGCCCAGCGGATCTTCGTCCTGCGGATGCTCCCCGAGATCATCGACACGATCGTCTCGACCGTCACCAGCGTCGATATCGAGAGGGTGTCGATCATCGACAGCGGCGGCCAGGGGTCGGGCATCCCCGGCCTGATGGGCCAGCTCCCGGCCGCGGTGATCGGCCTGGCGGAGCAGCTGGAGAACGCCACCGGCGTCGACCTGTTGAAGGCGCTCCGACCCGACGCGGCGCCGGCCCTGGCGATCGTCCCCCCGGTGGAGGGCGGCCAGGGCGGGCACGAGGCGCACGACCCCGACCCGACGGCCTGAGCCGGATCGCTCCCGGGCGGGCTCAGCCCCAGGCGACGAGGCCGAGCTCGACGGGGGTGGTGAGGTCGCCGTGCGAGGGGACCACCCGCACGGCGAAGCCGTAGCGGCCCGGACGGTCCAGGCGGATGGTGACGTGGAAGGTGTGGTGCCCGTCCGACGCCGGGCCGGAGGGGGCCATGGCCGACACCGACGGCTGCTCGAGCTCGTCTGCCTGACCCACGGGTCCGTGGAGCAGCTGGACCTGCACGTCCTCGGCCGGCAGGTCGCCGAGGGAAACCGTCGCTCGCACCGCCCGCTCCTGGCCGAGGTCGGATGCGTCGTCGCTCTCGATCCCGTCGACGTGCACGGCCCTCCACCCCTGGCGCACGCCCGCCTTCCACCAGGCGAGTGCCGAGGCCCGGGCGAAGCCGTCGGCGGCCAGTGCGTCGGCCCGCGCCGCAGTCGGCTCGTAGAGCTCGGTCACGTAGTCCTGCACCATCCGGCTGGCGATCACCTGCGGGCCGAGCGAGACGAGGTTGTGCTTCACGCGCTCGACCCAGCGGCGGGGGACGGGTCCAGGACCGCGCTCGTAGAACTGGGGCACGATCTGGTCCTCGAGCAGCGAGAACAGGCTGTCCACCTCGAGCTGGTCCCGCTTGGCCAGGTCGTCCTCGCCCTCGGCCGAGCTGATGGCCCAGCCGTTCTCACCGTCGAACATCTCGTCCCACCAACCGTCGAGGATCGAGCAGTTGAGGGCGCCGTTGAGGGCCGCCTTCTCGCCGCTCGTGCCGCACGCCTCCTGGGGCCGGCGCGGGTTGTTGAGCCACACGTCGGCCCCCTGGTAGAGGACGCGGGCGACGGCGATGTCGTAGTCGTCGACGAACACGAAGCGGTGCCGGATGGCGGGGTCGCTCGAGAAGGCGACGATCTGGCGGATGATCTCCTTGCCCTGGTCGTCCGCCGGGTGGGCCTTGCCGGCGAAGACGAACTGGACGGGCCGCTCCGTCGAGGTGAGCAGCGCCCGCAGGCGGTCCGGTTGGCTGAGCAGCAGCGTCCCCCGCTTGTAGGTGGCGAAGCGGCGGGCGAAGCACACCGTGAGCGCCTTGGGGTCGAGCACCTCGCTCGTCCACGCCGTGTCCGAGCTGCTCATGCCGCGGTCGGTGAGGCTCGTGCGCAGGTGCCGGCGGACGAAGGTGACGAGGTGCTCGCGGCCCTGCTCCTTGACCCGCCACACCTCGTCGTCACCGGCGTCGGCGACGTGGGCCCACCGGTCCGCCCCGGCCTGGTCCCACTCGGCCAGCACGTGGCGCTCGAGCAGTGCGTCCATCTCCGAGCTCACCCACGTGCGGGCGTGCACGCCGTTGGTGACGGAGGCGATCGGGACCTCGTCGATCGGGACGCCCGGCCACAGCGGCGCGAACATCGAGCGGCTGACGGCCCCGTGGAGCTTGGAGACGGCGTTGCTGCGACCGGCCAGGCGCAGTCCCATGACCGCCATGTTGAACGGCGCACCCGGGTCCTCACCTGGCTCGTGGCCGAGAGCCATGAGCTCGTCCATCGAGATCCCGCACTCGGCCGCCCAACCCGAGAAGTAGCGCTCGAGAAGGGGCCGGGGGAACCGGTCGATGCCGGCGGGGACGGGCGTGTGGGTCGTGAAGATGCTGGCGGCGCGCACCGCCTCCAGCGCGTCGGCGAAGGAGAGGCCGCCACCCACCAGGGCCCGGATGCGCTCGAAGCCGAGGAAGCCGGCGTGGCCCTCGTTGGTGTGGAAGACCTGCGGGTCCTCGCCGACGGCGGCGAGCGCACGCACACCGCCGATGCCGAGGAGGATCTCCTGGCGCAGCCGGTGCTCGGTGTCGCCCCCGTAGAGCCGGTCGGTGACGATCCGCACCTCGTCGGGGTTCTCCTCGACGTCGGCGTCGAGGAGGTAGAGCCGGACCCGCCCCACCTCGGCCAGCCACACCCGGGCCGTGAGGGCCGAGCCGGCGAGGTCGACCGAGACCCGCACGCCGTCGACGGGCTGCAGGGCCATGGCGAAGGGGTCGAGGCTGGGGTAGCGCTCCTGCTGCCAGCCGTCGCTGTTGAGCGACTGGCGGAAGTAGCCGCGCCGGTAGAAGAGCCCGACGCCGACGAGGGGGACCCCGAGGTCGCTCGACGCCTTCAGGTGGTCACCGGCAAGGACGCCGAGACCGCCTGAGTACTGCGGGAGTGCCTCGGCGATGCCGAACTCGGGGCTGAAGTAGGCGATGGTGCGCAGGGGGCTGCCGGCGCGACCCTGGAACCAGCCGTCGCGCTCCTGGTAGCGACGCAGTGCGCCGTGCACCTCGGCCAGGTACGAGCGGAAGGCGGGATCCGCCTCGAGCTCGGCCAGGCGCCCGGGATCGACGCGCGCCAGCAGCGCCACCGGGTCGTGCACGGTGACCTCCCACGCGTCGGGGTCGACCCACCGGAAGAGGTCGCGCGTCCGCTCGTCCCACGACCAGCGCAGGTTCATGGCGAGCTCGCTGAGTCCGGCCAGCGCCTCGGGCAGGCGAGGGCGGACGGTGAAGCTGCGCAGCGCCTTCACGTCGGCGTCCCGTGCGCCACCTGCGCCTCGCCGACGTCGTGGTCGTTCGCCTCGTGGTCACACGCGCACGGTGCCTGCATGATGAGACCGTAGTGCCCGGCTTGCCGGCTTTCGCCCGTCGGCAGCGTCTGGAAGGGTGGCGTCGTGCTGCCACGGATCGTGATCACCGCGGCTTCGCCACGGACGTCGTCTCGGACCTTCCCGGCCAAGGCGGCGGTCGGGGACCCCCTCGTCGTGAGCGCCGACATCTTCAAGGACGGTCACGACCTGTTGGCGGCACGGGTCAGGGCGCCGCACGAGGGCACGTCGGCGCCGATGGTCGACGTCGGCAACGACCGCTGGGAGGCCACCCTCACGCTCGGGCGGGTGGGAGCCACGCAGCTGCTCATCGAGGCCTGGCCCGACCGCTTCGCCACCTGGCGGCGCCACCTCGCCGCCAAGGCAGCGGCCGGCCAAGACGTGGGGACGGAGCTCGAGGAGGGGGCGATCCTGCTCGAGCTGCTCGCACCCGAGGTGCCCGAGGTCCGCCGCGGCATCGTGGCCGACGCCGCGGCTGCGCTGCGGCGGACGTCGTGCAGCATCGAGGTCCGCCTCGACGCCGGCCTCGACGACGCCGTCGCCGCAGCGGTGAGCGGCGTGGCCCTGTCCTCGGACATCACCGCTGAGCCGTTGCCGCTGTGGGTCGATCGCCGCCGTGGCCTGTTCTCGACCTGGTACGAGCTGTTCCCACGCTCGGAGGGCGGGCTGGCCGGGTCGGTCAAGCGCCTGGCGGCCGTGGCCGACATGGGCTTCGACGTCGTGTACCTGCCGCCCATCCACCCGATCGGCATCACCGCCCGCAAGGGCAGGGACAACGCAGTCGAGGCGGCCCCAGGCGACGTCGGGAGCCCGTGGGCCATCGGCGGTCCCGAGGGCGGTCACCTCGACGTCAACCCCGAGCTCGGTACCGCCGACGACCTGCGGGCACTCGTCGCCGAGGCCCGCTCCCTGGGCATGGAGATCGCCCTCGACTACGCCCTCCAGTGCTCGCCCGACCACCCGTGGGTGCGAGCCCACCCCGAGTGGTTCCACCACCGTCCCGACGGCACGATCAAGTACGCGGAGAACCCACCGAAGAAGTACCAGGACATCTACCCGCTCGACTTCTGGCCCGACGACGAGGCCGACCGGGTGGCGCTGTGGGAGGAGTGCAAGGCCGTCCTCGACCACTGGATCGGCGAGGGCATCGAGGTCTTCCGAGTCGACAACCCCCACACGAAGCCGATGGCGTTCTGGGCGTGGGTCATCCCTGCGGTGCAGGCCGACCACCCCGAGGTCGTGTTCCTGGCCGAGGCGTTCACGAGGCCCAAGGTGATGGCCTACCTCGCCGAGGTCGGCTTCACCCTCAGCTACACCTACTTCACCTGGCGCACCACGAAGGAGGGTCTCACCGCCTACGTGACCGAGCTCGAGACGGGCCCGACGGCGAGCTCCATGCGCCCGAGCTTCTGGCCGAACACGCCCGACATCCTGGCCGAGCCCCTGCGCCACGGGACCCCGGCCGCCTTCCGGCTGCGGCTCGTGCTCGCCGCCACCCTCTCGCCCTCCTACGGCATCTACAGCGGCTACGAGCTGTGTGAGAACGAGCCGCAGAGCGATGCCAACGAGGAGTACGCCAGGTCCGAGAAGTACGAGCTGAAGCATCGCGACTGGTCACGGCCCGACTCGCTGGCGCCCCTCGTCACCACGTTGAACCAGGCCCGCAGGGACCACCCCTCGCTCCAGCGGCTCGGTGGGACCCGGTTCCACCACAGCAGCAAGGACGCCCTCCTCGTGTACAGCCGGACCAGCGCTGACGGCGGCGACGTCGTGCTCTGCATCGTCAACCTCGACCCGACCGAGTGGCAGGAGGACACCCTGCACCTCGACCTCGACGCCCTCGGGATCGGCCACGACGAGCCTTACGTCGCGCACGACCTGCTCACCGACCAGCGCTTCACGTGGCAGGGCCCGTCCCCCTACGTCCGGCTCGACCCGGCCGACGCGCCCGCCCACGTCCTCCACCTCCGCCGGGGCCTGGCATGACGCCGGGCGAGGCGTCGGACGGGGCGAGCGGGCCGAAGCGGTCCCAGCCGCCGAACCTCTGGCTGCCCGACGACGACAGCTGGTTCAAGAAGGCGGTCTTCTATGAGGTCCTGGTCCGGGGCTTCAACGACAGCAACAACGACGGCACCGGCGACCTCGTCGGGCTGACCGAGAAGCTCGACTACCTCCAGTGGCTCGGTGTGGACTGCCTCTGGCTCCTGCCGTTCTACGAGTCGCCGCTGCGTGACGGCGGCTACGACATCTCCGACTTCTTCAACGTGCTCCCCGAGTACGGGACCATCGGGGACGCCGCCCACTTCCTCGAGGAGGCCCACCGACGCGGCATCAGGGTCATCGCCGACATGGTCATGAACCACACGAGCGACGCCCACCCCTGGTTCCAGGAGAGCCGGAGGGACCGCACGAACCCGAAGGCCGACTGGTACGTCTGGAACGACGACGACACCCGGTGGTCCGAGGCCCGCATCATCTTCACCGACACCGAGGTCTCCAACTGGACCCTCGACCCGGTGCGAGGGCAGTACTACTGGCACCGCTTCTTCCACCACCAGCCCGACCTGAACTACGAGAACCCTGCGGTCGCCCAGGGGATGCTCGACGTCGTGCGCTTCTGGCTCGACCTCGGACTCGACGGGTTCCGCCTCGACGCCGTCCCGTACCTCTTCGAGCGGGACGGGACCGACGGGGAGAACCTGCAGGAGACCCACGACTACCTGAAGCGGCTGCGCAAGGAGATCGACTCGACCCATCCAGGCAAGGTCATCCTGGCCGAGGCGAACCAGTGGCCCACCGACGTCGTCGACTACTTCGGCGACGACGGCGACGAGTGCCACATGTGCTTCAACTTCCCGCTCATGCCGCGCATGTACATGGCGCTGCGCCGCGAGGAGCGCCACCCGATCACCGAGATCCTCGCCCAGACGCCTGCCATCCCCGACAACTGCCAGTGGGGGATCTTCCTCAGGAACCACGACGAGCTGACGCTCGAGATGGTCACCGACGAGGAGCGGGACTACATGTACGCCGAGTACGCCAACGACCCCCGCATGAAGATCAACGTCGGGATCCGACGGCGGTTGGCTCCGCTGCTCGACAACGACCGGCGGGTGGCGGAGCTGTTCCACGCCCTGCTCTACAGCCTCCCGGGCTCGCCGATCATGTACTACGGCGACGAGATCCTCATGGGGGACAACATCTACCTCGGCGATCGCGACGGCGTCCGCACCCCCATGCAGTGGACGCCCGACCGCAACGGAGGGTTCTCCAAGGCCGACTTCGCCCAGCTCTACCTGCCGTCCCTGATGGACCCGGTGTACGGCTTCAGCGCCGTCAACGTCGAGTCGCAGCAGCGGAACCCGAGCTCGTTCCTCCACTGGATCAAGCGGATGCTCGAGGTGCGCAAGGCCCACCCCGTGTTCGGGATCGGCAGCTTCGTCGTCCTCTCCGCCGAGAACCCCTCCGTGCTCGCCTTCCTCCGGGAGACGGTCGACACCGAGACGGGCCAGCGCGACGTCGTGCTGTGCGTGAACAACCTCAGCCGGTTCGCCCAGCCGGTCGAGCTGCAGCTCGCCAGCCACGAGGGGTGGGTCCCCCACGAGCTGCTCGGAAGGGTGACGTTCCCCCGCATCGGTGAGCTGCCCTACTTCGTGACCCTGGCCCCTCACGGCTTCTACTGGTTCTCGCTGACCGAGGTCGCGGCGCAGCACCCGAGCGGGACGACGGAGGCCCCGTGATCGAGACCCACCACCTCGAACGGCTCCTGCTCGACCACCTGCCCAAGCAGCGCTGGTTCGCCGGCGGGGAGGCCGCCCCCACGTCCATCGAGATCCGCTCGGCCACCCAGCTCAGCGAGGGGTGGCCCTGTGCCCTGCACGTCATCGCCGAGGTCCCGGCGGGGGACGGCCGCCAGGGAGACCGCTACCAGCTCGTCATCGGCCTCCGGCCCCCCGACGAGGTCGAGGTCTTCCTCGAGGGCAAGGGCGAGGCGCACATGGGCGACGTGGACACGTCGCAGGGCCCTGCGCACGCCTACGACGCGGTGTACGACCCGGAGCTCGCCCTCGACCTCCTGCGGCGGGTTGCGCCCGACTTCAGCGCCGAGCGGGCACGGGTGCTCCAGGTGGAGCAGTCGAACACCTCGATCGTGTTCGACGAGCGCCACATCATGAAGCTGTTCCGGCGGCTGTCGGCCGGCGGCAACCCCGACGTCGAGGTCACCACCGCCCTGTCCGCGGTCGGCTTCGAGGGCGTGGCCGGGCCGCAGGCGGTGTGGCAGCGGGACGGGGACGACCTGGCGGTCGTCAACGAGTTCCTCGCCGGGGGGTCCGAGGGGTTCACGCTGGCGCTCACGTCCCTGCGCGACCTGTACGACCGACGCCTGCCGCCCGAGGAGTGCGGCGGCGACTTCGCCCCCGAGGCCAGGCGCATCGGCATCGTCACCGCCAAGATGCACCTGGCCCTGGCCGAGGCGTTGGGCGCCGGCGACGCCGACCCGCGCTCGTGGAGCGACGACATGCTGTCCCAGCTCGAACGTCTCGGCGACGTCGCCGTGGACCGTGCCGCCGTCCAGGCCCGCTACGAGCGCCTGGCAGCTGTGACCGATGCGGGGCGCGCCATCCGGATCCACGGCGACCTGCACCTCGGGCAGGTGATGCGCACCGATCTCGGCTGGTTCGTCCTCGACTTCGAGGGCGAGCCCGACCGCCCGGTCGAGGAGCGCCGCCGCCCGTCGTCGCCGCTGCGTGACGTCGCCGGGATGCTCCGGTCGTTCCACTATGCGACGGAGGTGGCGCTGCGGGACAGGGGCGAGGAGGTCACCGAGGAGCTCGCCGGGCTCGCCCGGGCCTGGGAGGACCGCAACGGCTTCGCCTTCAGCGAGGGGTACCGGGCCGTGAGCGGCATCGACGACCTCCTGCCGTCGGAGGAGGGGTGCGACCTCGTCCAGTCGGCCTTCGAGCTGGACAAGGCCGTGTACGAGGTGGCCTACGAGCAGGCGCACCGCCCCGACTGGGTGGACATCCCCCGCACCGCCGTCGACCGCCTGCTGTCGGAGCCCGGGTGAGCACCGACGACCAGTCGTCTCCCACCGTGCGCCGTGGCGCCGCCGCCGGACGGTCGTCGCCGGCCGCCGGCCCGGAGGGGCACGACGCACTCGAGCGGCTGGCCGCCGGACAGCTGCGCGACCCCCACGCCGTGCTCGGGGCCCACCCGGACGGATCCGGCTCCGTGGTGATCCGCGCCCTGCGGCCCGACGCCACCGCCGCACGGGTGGTGCTGGCCGACGGCACCGGTGTCCCGATGGCGCTCGTGCACTCCGCCGGCGTGTTCGAGGCGGCGGTGCCGGGGACGGAGGTGCCGGAGTACGGCCTCGAGGTCACCTACGGCGAGCGCGCCTTCCCGGTCGACGACCCGTACCGCTTCTGGCCCACCGTCGGCGAGCTCGACCTCCACCTGATCGGCGAGGGCCGCCACGAGCGCCTGTGGGAGGTGCTCGGCTCCCACGTCCGCGAGCACCAGGGGGTCCTCGGCACCTCCTTCGCAGTGTGGGCGCCGCACGCCCGGGCGGCCCGGGTGGTCGGTGACTTCAACGGCTGGGACGGGCGCCTGCACCCCATGCGGGCCGTCGGGGCGAGCGGCGTGTGGGAGGTCTTCCTCCCCGGCGTGGGCGCCGGTGCGCGCTACAAGTACGAGCTCGTCACCCCGGAGGGGGCCCTGCGGCTCAAGGCCGACCCGCTGGCGTTCCAGGCCGAGCACCCGGGGGGCCAGTCGAGCGTCGTCACGGTGTCCTCATACGAGTGGCAGGACGGCTCGTGGCTCGAGCGGCGGGCTGCGGGCGACCTGACGCACGCCCCGATGTCGGTGTACGAGGTGCACCTGGGATCGTGGCGGACGGTGCCGGAGGAAGGCGACCGGTCCCTCACCTACCGGGAGCTGGCCACCACCCTCGTCGACCACGTCGTCGACCTCGGCTTCACCCACGTCGAGCTCATGCCGGTGTCGGAGTACCCCTACGACCCGTCGTGGGGGTACCAGGTGTCGTCCTACTTCGCCCCGACCTCCCGTTACGGGACGCCAGACGACTTCCGATCCCTGGTCGACGCCTTCCACGCCCGTGGCATCGCCGTGCTCGTCGACTGGGTCCCCGCCCACTTCCCGAAGGACGACTGGGCGCTCGCCCGCTTCGACGGCACCGCCCTCTACGAGCACGCCGACCCCCGCCAGGGCGAGCACCCCGACTGGGGCACGCTCGTGTTCGACTTCGGGCGCAACGAGGTCCGCAACTTCCTCCTGGCGAGTGCGCTCTACTGGATCGAGGAGCTGCACGTCGACGGGCTCCGGGTCGACGCCGTGGCGTCGATGCTCTACCTCGACTACTCCCGCCAGGAGGGCGAGTGGGTGCCGAACCGCCACGGGGGGCGGGAGGACCTCGAGGCCGTGTCGTTCCTCCAGGAGGTCAACACCGTCGTGCACGGCCGCCACCCCGGCGTGCTCACCGTCGCCGAGGAGTCGACGACGTGGCCGGGCGTGAGCCGGGCCGTGCACCTCGGCGGGCTGGGCTTCACCCACAAGTGGAACATGGGCTGGATGAACGACACGCTCGAGTACTTCTCGAGGGACCCGATCCACCGCCGCTTCCACCACCACCAGCTGACGTTCGGTCTCACCTACGCCTTCAGCGAGAGCTTCGTCCTGCCCCTCAGCCACGACGAGGTGGTGCACGGCAAGGGTTCGCTGCTCACGAAGATGCCGGGCGACCGCTGGCAGCAGCTCGCCAACCTGCGGGCGCTCTACGCGTGGATGTTCGCCCAGCCCGGCAAGCAGCTGCTGTTCATGGGGGCCGAGATCGCACAGGAGCGCGAGTGGTCCGAGGCCCGCAGCCTCGACTGGCACCTCCTCGACGACCCCGGCCACGCCGGGATCCGGGACCTCGTGCGCGACCTGAACCGCTTGCACGCGTCCGAGCCTGCGCTGTGGAGCGGTGACCACTCGGCCGAGGGCTTCCACTGGGTGGACGCCAACGACGCCGATCAGAGCTGCTACTCGTTCCTGCGGCTGCCGGTGGCCTCAGACGGTGTGGCGGGTCCCGGTCGCCCGGTGGCGGCGCTGGCCAACCTCACCCCGGTCCCGCGGTACGGCTACCGGGTGGGCCTCCCGGCCGGGGGGCGGTGGGAGGTGCTGCTCAGCTCCGACGCCCTCGCCTACGGCGGCAGCGGCGGCGACGTCGGGCCGACGCTCGAGGTCGAGGAGCGGGAGTGGCACGGCATGTCCCACTCCGCCGTGCTGACGATCCCCCCGCTCGGGGTCGTGTGGCTCGCCCCCGTGGGCTGAGCGCAGGCCGGCAGCCGGTCCAGCTCCACGACCGGCCCCCGTCGGTCACGGCACGCACGGTGCCCGCCCGCACGAACAGCCCGCCCGTGTCCGACCGGTGCCGGGCATCGCGCCCACGTCACCGCTGCGACCAGGCCCGCAGCCGGCTGCGGGTGTGGCCGGGCCGGCCCTTCGGTCAGGTCTGGGAGGGCACCGAGAGGATCCCGAACACGGCCCCCTGCGGGTCGACCAGCGCCCCCATGCGACCGCCAGGGCCCATGTCGTGCATCGGCACGGCGGTCGTCGCCCCCAGGTCGACGGCCTGTGCTGCGGTGGCGTCGGCGTCGGCCGACTGGAACGCGGTCTGCCAGTGGGCGGGCACCTCGGCAGGGAACGAGGCGTCCATCTCGCTCATGCCGGCGATCTCGCCGTCACCGAGGGCCCAGTACTCGCCCCACTCCGGGTCGCTGCGGAACGTCCATCCGAACACCGCGCCGTAGAACGCTTCGGCCTGCGCCTTGTCCCTGGTCATGAGCTGGTTCCAGCTCCAGGAACCGGGCTCGTTGACGAGGGAGGCGCCGATGTGGGACTTGGCCTGCCAGACCCCGAAGACGGCGCCACCGGGGTCGGCGACGACGCCCATCCGGCCGGCATCGAGGACGTCGAACGGCTCCGACAGGACGGCGCCCCCGTGGGCCACGACCTTCACCGCGATGGCATCGACATCGTCGGAGGCGACGTAGGTGGTCCAGGCAGGCGGCATCCCCTCGGCGAACAGCGGACCGACGCCGGCCACGACGCGACCGTCGTTTGCGAGCTGGGCGTAGCCCCCCGCCTCGGGCCGCTGGTCGACCTCGGCCGTCCAGCCGAAGAGCTCGCCGTAGAAGGCGTGGGCGGCGGCGGGGTCGGTGGTGCCGAGATCGACCCAGCAGGGTCGTCCCGGCTCGTAGCTGTCGCGCGTGGGCATGATCCGAGCCTTGTCACCTCGCATGCAGGGGTCAAGGGTCGGTGGGTGAAGTCCTGGGGCTCGACCGGGGGCACGTGAGAGGCGGGGCGGGTCTCCCGGCTTGACGGGCGCACCTGCAGGCCCGTCGCCTGTCCGGGGCGGTGAGCACGCAGGCACCCGCCCCGGCGGTGGCGGTACGATCCGTCCTCGGGACGAGTGCGGGGGTGGACATGGCCGAGGCCACGGTGTTCGTCGACGATGCGGTCCTCGGACGGCTTCCGCAGGTCTGCGCCAAGCGGGGCAGGTCCACCGGCTCGCACCTGAGGGTCGTGGAGGAGGTGGGGAGGTCGAACCGCCTCGGGATCCTCTGGCTCCTCGCACTCGCCGGGCCTCTCGGTTGGCTCGTGCTGCTCGTGCTCGGCTCACGCGACTCCGGTGAGCACCTCGCCGTCGAGGTCCCGCTGTCTGACGGCGCCTACGCCGAGCTGGTGGCGGCCCGTCGCTTGCGGAACTGGGCGCTGGTGTGCGGTCTGGTGCTCACGGTCGTGCTCATCCTCCTCACCGGCTGGGCGCAGCTCGGCACCTCGGGGCTCGTGCTGGCCGGGGCAACGGGTCTGGCCACCGTCGTGGTCGCGTTCGTGGCCGAGGTGCGGATCGGCCGCGCCTCGGTGGGGGTGGCGCTCGACGCCTCCCGACGCTGGGTCACCCTCGACGGCGTGCACCCCGCCTTCGCCGCCGCCTGCCGGGAGCGCCAGGCGCACCAGGTCGCCGACAGCTGACCCGGAGGGTCGGCGTCAGCGGAACGCCGGGACGAGGTCGGCCCGCACCGTGCGGCGACGTGTGGAGGGACATGTCCGGCCCCGCTGCCGTGACCGAGGGGCGCCAGCCGAGGTCACCCCTCGAAGCCGGCTCGCAGGCGTCGGAGGTTGCCACGCCAGATGCGCTTGAGCACCTGGGCGCCGACGACGCCCCCGATCGGGCCGCCGAGCCACCACGGGAACACGAGGCGCTCCTCCCAGGTGAAGCGGGTGCGCCCGCCCCGGGCCCGCCGCAGGGTGAAGCGACCGACGCCGGTCACGACGCCGGTGTGACGAACCCCCATCTCCCGGCCCTCGACCCAGGAGGTGACCTCCATCACGTCGGTGAGGGCGAAGGGGCCCACCTTGGTGACGCACTCGAAGGTGGTCCCGACCCCCCGGCGGCCCGACGACGTGAACCGGATCGACTCGGCGTCGGCCATCCACCCGACGTGGCTCGAGATGTCGCGCACGTGCCGCCAGACCCGGCGCGGGGGTGCGTCGATGACCGTGCTGACGGCGATGCGGGGCACGGCCGGTCGCCCCGTCAGCGGCCGAGGAGCACGTCGGCCGCCACCTCGGGCGGCACGATGTTGATGAGCACGCCGGTGCCGAGCTCGAAGCCGGCCCGGGTCGTCAGCTTCGGAAGCACGTGGGCGTGCCAGTGGAACTCCCCGTCGTGCCCGTGGGGAGAGGTGTGGAACACGAGGTTGTAGGCCACGTCGCCGAGGCGCTCCCGCAGCCCGCCGAGCGCGGTCCTCAGGGCCCGCCCGACTCCGCCGACGTCGGCCGGCTTGGCCCGGCCCATGTGGGCCTCGTGGGCACGGGGGATCACGAGCAGCTCGAAGGGGGTGCCGCTCCAGAACGGGCAGACGACGACGGCGAGGTCGTCCTCGAGGACGGTCCTGTGCCCCGCCTCGACCTCGGCCTCGAGCGTGGTGCACATGAGGCACCCGCCGACGAAGCGGGCGAACCCGGCCTCCTCCTCGGCGATGCCACGGGGGACGAACGGGATCCCGAGCAGCTGGCCGTGCGGGTGGTTGATCGAGGCGCCCGCCTCCCGGCCGTGGTTGACGATCGCCTGGGTGTAGCGCACGCCCTCCACGCCTGCGTGGGTCTCCATCCGGTCCCGCAGCGCGCCCATGACGAGGTCGACCTGGTCGACGTCGAGGTCGGCCCAGGACCCGTCGTGCTCGGGGGTGAGCACGAGCACCTCGTGGATGCCGCTCGCCGGAGCCTGGGTGAACACCGGCCCGAGGTGGGTCACGGCCAGCGGGTCACGGCCGTAGAACGCCGGGTAGAGGTTGGGAACGATCCGGACGAGCCACTGGCCCGAGGTCCCGTAGGTCTCGAGGGCCGGGGGCATCGCCTCTTCGTTGCCGACGCAGAACGGACAGGCGCGGTCTTCGGACTCCACCCGCAGGGAACGCTCGTCGAACGCCGCCGGCCGGGTGGCCCGGTCGCCGGTCACGGTGACCCAGTGACCTGCGAGGGGGTTCAGTCGGAGCTGGCTCACCAGGGACCGAGCCTACGCCTGCTGTCGGCGGTACACGCTCACGTGGCGGGGGTCGTCGGGCACGTGGTCCACCCGTTCCCATCCGGCCCAACGGTGGGCCAGGACGAGGCTCGCCGCCGCCGCCATGGCGTCGAGCTGCCGGGGCGTCGCCCACCGGATGTGCCAGGGGCGCAGCGTGATCCCGGACGCCGAGATGCTGATGGTGGAGCCGCTGATCGTCTGTGCGTCGAGGTCGGCCAGGGTGGCCTGGAGCTCGACCCGGTCGGCGGTGATCGAGCGGGTGGTCAGGCCACCGCCGGCGGGGGCGGCATCGGGGTCGGGCGCGAACGCCTCCACGACGAACGCCCCCCCGGGGCGCAGTCGGGCGGCCACGTTGGCGAAACAGCGCTGCTGGGCCTCGCCCGTCGACAGGTTGAACAGGGTGTTGAAGGCGACGAGGGCGACGGCGAACCCACCGGGGACCTCGACGCCGACGTCGGCGAAGTCCCCCACGGTGACGTGGATCGCACCGCCGCCCGGCTTGGCCCGGAGCCGCTCGACCATGGCGGGGGAGGCGTCGACCCCGTGGACGTCGAGGCCGAGCTCGGCGAGGGGCAGCGCCAGCCTGCCGGTGCCGATCCCCAGCTCGAGGACGGGTCCGCCGTCGGCCAGCTCGGCCAGCACCGCCACCGTGGCGTCGACGTCGGACACGCCCCCGTACCACGAGTCGTAGACGTCGGCGAAGCGCTCGCCGTAGGTGCTGGCGTCGTAGCCCTCCACGTGCTCCTCACTAGCATCGCCGCCGTGGCTCCCCCCGCCGACGACGACGAGGGCCATGCCGCCCAGCCGCCGCCCTGGCCCGCTCCCGGTGGGCCGCCCGCCGCGGTGGCCGCTCCCGGTCCCTCCGCCGATGGCCAGCAGCAGCCGGCCGTCTCCCCGCCGGGGTCCGGACCGTCGCCGCCGGCCGCACCGCCGCCGCCGGCCGCACCGCCGCCGGGGTACGGACCGCCACCTGGGTACGGACCCCCGCCGGGGTACGGACCCCCGCCCGGGTACGGACCCCCGCAGCCGCCCGGACCACCCCCGGGCTTCGGCTCGCCCGGGTACGGGCCGCCGCCCGGCTACGGACCCCCACCGGGGTACGGGCCGCCCCCCTGGTACGGGCCGGGGTTGGCGCTGCCGAAGGGCGGCTCCGCCCGCACCGGGCCCCTGCCACTCCATCCGATGACCGTGAGCGACATCCTCGACGGTGCGTTCCGCCTCCTGAAGGCGAACGCCCGGGCACTGCTCCCGATCGTGGCCGTCTTCATCGTCCCGCTCCAGGTGATCGCCGCCTACGCCCAGCGCGACCTCCTGGGCGGTGCCGGGGTCCTCGAGGTGCTCTCCGACCCGTCCCTCGCCGCCGAGGGGGGGTTGCAGGGTGACAGCAACCAGATCGGCGGGGCGATCGCCGGCCTGTTGAATCTCCTCGTCCTGCCGTTCCTGGCCGGGGCGGTCAGCCAGGTCGTGGCCGCCTCCTACCTCGGCCACGAGCTCGGGGCCGCCGACGCGCTGCGGGCCACGTTCCGCCGGTCCTGGGCCCTTTTCCTGGGCTGGGTCCTCGTCCACCTCCTCGAGGCCGCCGGGTTCCTCGTCTTCGGCGTGGCACTCGTCGCCCTCATCGCCGCCGGGGCGCCGGGGGTCGCGATCGGGATCTTGGCGGTGCTCGGCGTCTTCGCCGCGCTGCCCGTGCTGGTGGCGGTGATGGCGCTGTCGGTGGCGGTGGCACCGGCGATCGTCGTGGAGCACCTCGGTCCGGTCGCAGGCACCAGGAGGTCGTGGTCGCTCATGCGGCGGCGGTTCTGGCCCGTGCTCGGCACCGCCCTGCTCGCCGGCCTGGTCGCCTCCATCCTCGGCCAGGTGCTCGGCCTCATCCCCTCGATCGCCGGGCTCATCGTCGGGACCGACGGCGGCTGGATCCTGCTGGCGATCGGCGCCATCCTCACCGCCCTCATCACCCAGCCGATCGTGGCCATCGTCGCCACCCTCCAGTACTTCGATGCTCGGATCCGCTTCGAGGGCTTCGACCTCGAGGTCATCGCCGCCGAGCTCGGCACGCCCGGCACCCGGCGGTGAGGATCGGTCCGACGTTGACGGCCGCCGCAGGCGAGCTGCCCGAACCACAGCGTTCGGCGGAGGAGGCGAGGCGGGCGGCAGACCAGGTGCTGGCGGACGCCGTCTTCGACCGGCCGGCGCCCGGGTTGCTTGAGCGGGCCCGTGACTGGTTCTTCGAACGCATCGACGAGGCGATCCAGGCCGTGGTGGCGTCGGGCGGGGGTGGGCTCGTCGGGTGGGCAGTCGTCGCCGTGCTCGTGGTGGTGGCCCTGTTGCTGGTGGTGCGCTTCACTCGCGGCGTGCAGCGAGAGCCGGGAGCGGTCGTCGCCACGGCCGGGGGCCCCGCCCGGCCGGCGACCGACTGGCTCGCCGAGGCGGTCCGGCTCGAGTCTGCGGGGGACTGGCGTGGCGGCCTCCGCAGCCGACACCGGGCGCTCGTGGCGTCGCTGGCGGCTCGAGGCCTCCTCGACGAGGTGCCGGGACGGACGACGGGGGAGTACCGGGTCGAGGTGGCCCGTCGCGTGCCGGCCGTCGCCTCCGACTTCGACGGCGCCACGTCGCTCTTCGAGCTGGCCTGGTACGGGGGTCGGCCGGTGGACGCCGACGATGCCGGGCGCTTCGCCGACCTCTCCGAGCGGGTGCTCGTCGGCTCTGGCCGCCCGTGACCGCCAGCGGTGGCGCGATGGCCGGAGCCAGAGCGGGGGCCAGAGCGGGGAGGGCGTCGTCCAGCGGTCGTGGGTGGGCGCGGTGGGTGTTGCTCGGCGGGGCCGTCCTGCTCGGCGCGCTGCTCATCGGCCCGCCCGCCGCGGACGGGGAGCCCCTCGACCCGGCGAGCTCGGGCCCGCTCGGGGCGCTCGGCTTGGTGCGGACCCTCGAGGCGCTGGGCGCCGACGTCTCGTCCACCAGGGCTGCACCCGGGCCCGAGACCGACGTGGCCGTGGTGCTCGTGGACGGGCTCGGGCGCGCCGGCCAGGAGGACCTGCTCGCCTGGGTGCGCGACGGCGGCACCCTCGTGGTGGCGGACCCGTCGTCGCCCCTGGCCCAGGTCTCGATCATCGGCGAGCTCGTCGATCCCCGGCGGGACGAAGGCGGCTGCGGCCTCGACGCGCTGCAAGCAGTCGAGGAGCTGTCCGTCCAGGGGGTCGGGTTCGACCTCGGGGTGCGCGGCCGCGGCTGCCTCGGCAGCGGGGACGCCGGGTCGTTCGTGGTGGCCACCCCGGTCGGCGACGGCACGGTGGTGGCAGTCGGAGGAGCTGCGGTGTGGGTGAACGAGCGCCTGGACGAGGCCGACAACGCCGTCCTCGCCTCCGCCCTGCTCGCCCCTGGCGAGCGCACGCAGGTGGCGGTGGTGCTTCCGGCCCTCGTCGGTGGCGGCAGCGAGTCGCTCACCGACCTCGTGGGCGACGGTCCCAAGCAGGGGCTGGCGCAGCTCGGGATCGCCTTCACGCTCTACGCCCTGTGGCGGGGCCGCCGGCTCGGTCGCCCGGTGCCCGAGCCGCAGCCGGTCGAGCTCGCCGCCTCGGAGCTGGTGGTCGCGGTCGGCGACCTCCTCCAGCAGGGTCGCCACCACGGCCGGGCCGCCGAGGTGATCCGGGAGGACCTCCGCCGGCACCTCGCGACCCGCCTCGGCCTGCCGCACGCAGCCACCCCCGACCACGTGGCGGAGGTGGCGGCCGGGCGCACCGGCCTCGACCGGCAACGCCTGTCCGAGCTGCTCACACCCGGCCCGGCCGGAGGCGACGCGGGCCTCGTCGCTCTCGCCGCCGCCGCCTCCGCAGTCACCCAGGAGCTCGACCATGTCCGATGAGGTCTCGTCCCCACCGCCCCCCGCTGCGCTGAGCGGTCGTCGTCCACCCACCCCGCAGGAGAGCGTGCTCGCCGTGCGCGACGAGGTCGCCAAGCTCGTCGTCGGCCAGGAGGGGGTGCTGTCCGGCCTCGTCGCCGCCCTCCTCGTGCGCGGCCACGTCCTGCTCGAAGGTGTCCCGGGCGTCGCCAAGACGCTCCTCGTCAAGGCGCTGGCGGCCTCGCTCGACCTCCGCACCACGAGGGTGCAGTTCACCCCCGACCTCATGCCCTCCGACGTCCTCGGCCAGACGATCCTCGACCCCTCGGCCGGCGCCGGCGGCTTCCGGTTCCGTGAGGGCCCGGTGTTCACGAACCTGCTGCTGGCCGACGAGATCAACCGGACACCCCCGAGGACCCAGTCAGCGCTCCTGGAGGCGATGGAGGAGCGGCAGGTCACCTCCGACGGGGTCACCCGGCCGCTGCCCGACCCGTTCGTCGTGGTCGCCACCCAGAACCCGATCGAGTACGAGGGCACGTACCCGCTGCCCGAGGCACAGCTCGACCGCTTCCTGTTCAAGCTCGTCGTCGGCTACCCGAGCGCCGAGCAGGAGCAGGCGATCCTCCAGCGCCACGACGCCGGGCAGGTGCCCCATGACGTGTCGCAGAGCGCCATCCGGGCGGTGGCCGGCCCAGCCGAGCTCGCCGCCGCCCGTGCCCAGGTCGAGGCCATCCGCTGCGAGCCGCAGGTGCTCGCCTACATCGTCGCCCTCGTCCGCTCGACGAGGGACTCGCCGTCGCTCACCCTCGGCGTCTCCCCCCGCGGCGCCACGATGCTCCTGCGGGCGGCGAAGGCGTGGGCGTGGCTGTCGGGGCGAGACTTCGTCACCCCCGACGACGTGAAGGCGATGTCACGCTCGACGATGCGCCACCGGATCGCCCTCCGACCCGAGGTCGAGCTGGAGGGCGGGACAGCCGACGGCGTCCTCGACGGGTTGCTGGCCACCGTGCCGGTGCCCCGCTGACCGTGCCCGTCCCCACCCGGCGGCTGGCGCTGCTGGCGGCGGCGCTGTCGGCGGCGGTGCTGGTCGTGCCCCTCGGGCTGCCGTCGGCGCTCCTGGTCGTCGACGGGCTCCTGCTGCTCGTGGCGGCGGTCGACTGGCGCCTGGCCCCTTCGCCGTCATCGCTCGGCGTCGACCGCCAGCTCCCCGCGGTGCTGCCCCTCGGGGGTGCCGGTGCGGTCACGTGGCGGGTCCAGAACCCGGGTGGGCGCGCGGTCACCGTCGGGCTGGCCGACGACCTGGCGCCCTCCCTGGCCGCGGGCGGGAGGCGGGCCCACCTCGTGGTCCCCGCAGGAGGGTCGGCATCGGCGGGGACGACGATCCGCCCCACCAGGCGTGGCCGGTTCGAGCCGTCGGGGGTGACGCTCAGGGTCGAGGGCCCACTGGGTCTCGTCGCCCGTCAGGCCACGGTGTCGCTCCCCGCCGTCCTGCGGGTGCACCCGCGCTACCGGTCGAGGGAGCAGGCCGAGCTGCGCATCGAGCGAGCCCGCATCCTCGAGATCGGGCTGCGATCGGCCAAGGGCCGGGGCTCGGGCACCGAGTTCGAGGCGCTCCGTGACTACAGCGTCGACGACGAGACCCGCCGCATCGACTGGTCGGCGACGGCGCGGACGGGCCGTCCGATCGTCCGCACGTACCGGTCGGAGCGCAACCAGACGGTGCTGTGCCTGCTCGACCTCGGTCGCACGATGGCGGCGCGCGTGGAGGACGTGCCCAGGGTGGAGCACGCCATGGACGCCGTGATGATGCTGACCCACGTCGCCGGGCGGCTCGGCGACCGGGTCGGGCTGCTCGCCTTCGACGCCGCGGTCCGGGCGGTGGTGCCACCCCGTGGCGGACCGCACCAGCTGCGGCGGGTCACCGAGGCGATGTACGACCTCGAGCCCGTCCTCGTCGAGAGCGACCACCGCCTCGCCTACGGCACCGCGCTCGGCCGCTTCCGCCGCCGCTCGCTCGTGGTGCTGAGCACCGAGCTGGCCGAGCAGGCGCTCGACGAGACCCTCCTGCCGGCCCTGCCCCTCCTCCTGCGGGACCATCTCGTCGTGATCGCCAGCGTCGTGGACCCAGCCGTCGCCCGGTGGGCCGCCGCCTCCCCGGAGGACGCAGGCGACGCCTACCGCCGTGCCGCCGCCATCACTGCCCTGGAGGAGCGCCGACGGGTGGTCGCCCGCCTGCGGGGCATGGGCGCGACGGTGGTCGATGCCGCTCCCGGTGACCTCGCCCCCCGCCTCACCGACACCTACCTCAAGGTCAAGGCCACCGGCCGGCTCTGAGGCACGGTCCGCCCGTTCCGTCGGTGCTCACCTCGGAGGTGATGGCCGATCGCGACAGCGCAGGGCGTGCTGGTCACCAGGACACGTGGGCCGGGCGACAGCTCCGGACCGCAATCACGACAGACACAGGAGCGGCCCGCCGGCGGCGTCGAGCAGCTCGACGCGCATCACGTCGAGCGGGGTGTCAGCGGGGGTGGGCCCGCATGTCAGCAAGCCGGGGCGGGCGACGAAGGCGACACCGGCCCACCTGGGGACGGTGCCGGGCAGTCGGACCAGGGTCGCGGTGGCGACCTCGTCCCCGGCGGTGGCGCGCATCGAGGCCGCTTCCATCGTGCTCGTCACCACGAGGAACCCGCCGAGCGCCGGATCCGGCTCTGCGTGCGTGAACTGCAACGTCCCCCACGCCACGGCGCTGATGCCCGAGCTCGCGCAGACCCGGCGGCCGACGGAGGTCTTCAGGCACGGGTCGGCGCCCAGCTCGCCGCCGTCACCGGGGCCCGGCTCCAGGGAGCCGTCCGCCGCCACCGTGGTCGTCTGCAGGAGCCACTCGGTCGTCCCCTGGATGCCACGGGCGACCTCGACGGTGCCCCGGTCGGCGTGCAGCCCGGGTCCGCCGCCTGCTTCCACCACGAAGGCGTCCCAGGTGTCCGGATCGGTGGTGGTGACCGATGCGGCGACCCGGACGAGCTCTCCGGAGGTGACGACGGGGAGCTCACCTGTGGCCCGCATGACCAGGAGGTCTCCCGACGACGTGGGCGACACGATCGTGCGGGCGTTCACCTCGCACGGCGCATCGGCGCAGTCGTCGTCGGTCCTCTCGACGAGGACGGCGGAGCTGCCGTCGACCGCCAGCTCCCGAACGGTCGTGCCACGGGAGAGGATGGGCTGTGCGACGAGCGCCGGCAGGTCCCCCGCCGCTCCTGGCACGGTGAGGATCGCAAGCGTCGACCCCTCCCGCTCCCAGGCGGCGCCGTGGGCGCTGGCGGGTCCTGGCACCTCGTCGGTGCCCGGCTGCGCCGCCGCCTGGAGGGCGAGGACGAGGTCGGTGTCGACCCTTCCGACGACGGTCAGGCCCTCGGGTGGATCGACCTCGGGAGCACGTGACCTCCCCTGCAGGCGGGCGCCCGACGCCATGGCGGCGAGCTCCGCCCGGGAGTGCCGCCCGGTGACCCGCACCGCGACGTCCTCGGCGCGGTCCACCACGACCTCCGACACGGTCTCGTCCTCGTCAGCGTCCGCATCAGAGGTCCCAGGCAGGCGGCGGCGCTCGGTGAAGATCGCCTGCCGGCCGCCGTCCTCGAACCACTCGTACTCGCTGGGGCGGCCGTTGGCGGCCTGGGCGAAGCCGCCCTCGTAGCCGGCGTAGCCGGTGACCGACACCACCACGAGCGCAGCCGGGTCGTCGCTGTCCGGAGGCGCCAGGACCGTGAAGGGCTCGTCCGTCCCGGAGGAGTCGTCGCCCCAGAGCGGCACCGCCGTGCCCATCCCGGCCACGAACGGCTCGAACCCCTGCGGCACCCACCCGACGGCGAACGGGGACGACGCCGTCGAGGTGGCGCCGTCGGCGGCGGAGAGCGCCTGCTCGCCACCGCCGCCCGAGGAGCGGAGCGCCGACGCAGCGAGGAGGGCTGCGGCACAGCCGGCCACCAGCACGCCCACACCTGCCGATCTCGACGGCTTCTGCACCTCGAGAGCATGGTCGATCGACCACCGTCACGCTGGTCGGTGGGCGGCCGCCGCTCGCACCCGGGCAGGGGCGCGCGCGGCGGCGGGCGCCGGCGAGGAGCAGCCGGGTGCCGAGGTCCCCGCCGATCCCCGTTCGCCGCGCCGCTCCGCCCGGGAGGACGCTCGGGGACCGGCGGGCGCCGACGAGGAGCAGCCGGTGCCGAGGTTGCCGCCGGTCCCCGCATGCCGCACGGCTCTGCCCGGGAGGACGCTCGGGGACGTGGTCGTACCATGCCGCCGGGGCCGCCCGGCACCCGTCGAGGGGAGACCGATGACCAAGACGCACACCCGGGTGGACCCCGACGCGGTGGCTGCGCTGGTGCAACGGGCCAGGCGGGAGATCGACGAGGGCCTGTTGCCGGCCTGCCAGGTCGCCTTGGCCAAGGACGGCGAGCTCGTCGCCTTCGAGGCGCTCGGGATGCCACCACGTCGACCCGCTTCGTCGTCTTCTCGTGCACGAAGGCGTTCGTGGCCGGTGCGATGTGGATCCTGATCGGCGAGGGCACGGTCGACCCCGCCGACCTCGTGATCGACCACATCCCCGAGTTCGGGGCGAACGGGAAGGACCGGATCACCGTCGAGCAGGTGATGCTGCACACCTCCGGCTTCCCCCAGGCACCGCTCGGCCCACCGGCGTGGGAGACACGCGAGGGGAGGGTGGCGGCGATGGCGAGGTGGCGCCTGAACTGGGAGCCGGGCAGCGCCTACGAGTACCACCCGACCTCGGCCCACTGGGTGCTGGCCGAGATCATCGACCGGGTGACCGGCGTCGACTACCGGGACTTCGTCGAGCAGCGCGTCACCACGCCGGCCGGCCTGCCCCGGGTGCTCGGCCTCACCGACCAGTCGGACATCGCCGCCCTCGAGCTGCGCGGAGAGCCGGCCACCGCCGACGAGCTCGAGGCGGTCCTCGGCGTGCGGGAGCTGCCCGTGGGCGAGGTGACCGACGCCGCCCTGCTCGGCTTCAACCAGCCCGAGGCGCGCGCCGTCGGGGTCCCCGGCGGCGGCGGGGTGATGACGGCCGCCGACCTCGCCCTCTACTACCAGCACCTCCTCCACGACGACGGCGGGACGTGGGACCCGGCGGTCAAGGCCGATGCGCTGACCAACGTCCGGAGCTCGCTGCCGGACCGCCTGACCGGGGTGCCCGCCAACCGCACGCTCGGGCTCATGCAGGCCGGGAACGACGGCATGTCGTCCTTGCGCGGCTTCGGCAAGACCGTGTCGGGCGGGGCGGTCGGCCACGCCGGGGCGGCGGGCCAGATCGGCTGGGTCGACCCCGCCTCGGGCCTGTCCCTCGGCTACGTCACGAACGGCATCGACACCAACGTGGTGCGCCAGCACCGGCGCGGCACTGCCATCTCCAGTCTCGCCGGGGCCTGCGCCACGCCGTAGCCCGCCCCGCCACCCGTTCCGTCGCTGCTCCGCCTGTTCGAGTCGGGAGCCGCATCTTCGTGAGGCTTGACCTTGGGACCTGGGCGCCCCACTCCTCCCGGCTAACGATGTGCGCCCCGGCCACCCCGGCGCCCGCCCCTCGTCGGGTCGCGACAGAAGTGGGGGGGCCGTGCGGGCGTGGGCCTGTCATGCCGGCGCGGGTGCCGGCTCGACGCGTGGGCGCTCCTCGCCGAGCAGGCCGGTCAGACCGTCCGCTGCGGCGGCTCGACCCTGGACCACGACGTAGAGCACGAAGACGAGCCAGGCGAGGGCGCCGATCGTCACCCGCAGGCTGGTGGGCCACGGCTGGCCGGTCACGAAGCCCTCGATCACACCGGCCACGAAGAAGGCGACGATCAGCCCCAGCACGATGCTCACGGACCGCCGACCTTGCTCGGCGAGGGCGTCACGTCGACTGCGGTCACCGGGGACGACGATGGCCCACCCCAGGGCCAGGCCGGCGGCCCCGGCCACGATCACGGCCGACAGCTCGAGCATGCCGTGGGGGAGGATGAGGCCCCAGAAGCGGCCTGGCTGACCGGCGGCGGTGAACAGGCCGGCGGCGACGCCCACCGCCGCCCCGTTGTAGACGAGCAGCGCGGCGGTGACGACGCAGAGCAGGATGCCGGCTGCGAAGGCCAGGATGGCGACCCGCACGTTGTTCGTGAAGACGTTCGTGGCGAAGGCGGCGGCCGGCTCCGACGAGTAGTACGACTCGAAGTCGCGCTCGACGTAGGTGGCCCGCACCGCGGCGGGCGCGCTCGCCTCGAGCGCCTCGTCCGAGCTGGCGATCCAGACGGCCACGGCGGCGAACGGGGCGAGGAGCAGGAGGGCGGCGACCACGACGAAGCGGCGGACGTGCCAGACGGCGCCGGGGAACGTGGTCAGGAAGAACGATCCGAGCGCCCGGCCGGTACGAGGTCGCGCCCCGTAGACCACCGACCTGGCGCCGGCGACCAGGCCGGTGAGCCGGCTGGTCAGGGTCGGGTCGTCGTAGTACGTGCGGGCATAGGAGAGGTGGGTCGAGGCCCGCTGGTACAGCCGCACCAGCTCGTCGAGCTCCGCGTGGTGGAGGCTCCTCGCACCCCGTCGGCCCCGTGCCGTCAGGGCTCCGAGCCGCTCCCATGCAGCGCCGTTGGCGGCGATGAAGCGGTCGATGTCCACGGCACCGGCACGGTAGCGGCGCCGGTCCGAGGCGGTTCGGTCCCCCGGGTCCGCCAGCCCGCACCACCAGGGGGGCCGCCTACCGTGGCGTCATGGCCTCCCCTCGGCTGGTCACGCCGGAGGCGGTCGAGCTGCAGTTCCAGACGGCGAGCTTGGGCTCGCGCGTGCTGGCTGCGGGGATCGACCTCGCCATCCAGGGCTCGCTGCTGCTCGCCACCGTGCTCGGTCTCGTCGCGCTGTCGCTGCAGGGAGGGTCCTCCACGTTCGGGGTCGTCGTGATCGTCCTCGCCATCACGTCGATCCTCCTCGGCTACCCGATCGCCTTCGAGACGTTCTGGCGGGGTCGCACCCCTGGCAAGGCGGCCCTCGGGCTGCGTGTCGTCGCCAGGGACGGCTCCCCCGTCCGCTTCCGCCACACGGTCGTGCGTGGGTTCATGACCCTCGTCGACGTGGTGCTCACCTCGGGGGTGGCGGCCGTGCTCAGCATCCTGCTCACACCCGACGACCAGCGCCTCGGCGACCTCGCCGCCGGCACCCTCGTCATCCGGGAGCGGACGGGCGCCGGCGCTCCGCGTGCCATGCGCTTCTCGGTCCCTGCCGGGTGGGAGGGGTACGCAGCGACGATCGACGTGGCCGCCATGAGCGCCGCCGACTACGGCGCCGTGCGGGCTGCGCTGGCTCGCGGCCCGTCTCTGCCGCCGCCCGTCCGGGACCGGCTCCTGGCCGAGGTGGCGTCCACAGTGGCCGCCCGCCTCGGCCACGTCCCGCCACCAGGGGTCCCCCCCGAGGCGTTCCTCACCTGCGCCGCAGCTCGCTACCAGCAGCGCGCCGCCCCGCTCGTGGGCGCAGACCCCCTCGCCCCGCTGCCGCCTCCCGCCTGATGAACCCGGTGCGTCGGCGGCCCCGCCCTGACCCTGTCCGTCGTGGTACGCCCACGTGCCGGGGTGGGGGGCGCCGGTAGCCTCCGATCGTGGTGACCTACCTCGACCATGCGGCGACGGCACCGCTGCGGCCCGAGGCGCGGGTGGCCATGGTCGACCAGCTCGGTCGCCCCGGAGGCAACCCGACCGGCGCCCATGCGCTGGCGCGGGCCAGTCGTCAGGTGGTCGACGAGGCGAGGGACGTCGTCGCCACCTGCCTCGGGTGCCGCCCGTCGGAGGTCGTGTTCACGTCAGGAGGCACCGAGGCCGACAACCTCGCCGTCTCGGGCACCGTCGCCGCGGCCGGGGGGATCCCCGTGTGCAGCGCCGTCGAGCACCACGCCGTCCTGCACCCCGTCTGGGCCCTCGGTGGCAGGACCGCCCCCGTCAGCGCGGACGGGACCGTCGACCTCGAGGGGCTGGCGGAGGTGCTGCAGAGCTGCCCCCAGCCGGTGGCGCTCGTGTCGGTGATGCTCGTCAACAACGAGACGGGGGTGATCCAGCCGCTGGCGGCGGTGGCCGACGTCGTGGCCCGCCATGCGCCCCGGGCCGTGCTCCACACCGATGCCGTCCAGGCCGTCCCGTGGCTCGATGCGGCGTCGACGTCACCCGCCCGGCTCGTGTCGGTCAGCGCCCACAAGCTCGGAGGCCCCCAGGGGGTCGGGGCGCTCATGGTCCGGGAGGGGACCTCGCTGCGCCCGCAGCAGCTCGGGGGCGGGCAGGAGCGGGAGCGTCGCAGCGGCACCCACGACGTGGCCGGCATCGCCGGTTTCGCCGCTGCGCTGGCGGCCACCGTGGCCGAGCGGGCTGACACGGTGGCGCGGGTCGCCAGGCTGCGCGACCGCCTCGCCGACGGCCTTCTGGCGAGCGTGCCCGACACCCGGGAGACGGGGCGGCGGGCCGGCAAGGTGGCCGGCAGCTGCCACCTGCTGTTCGACCGCGTCGAGAGCGAGGCCCTGCTCGTGCTGCTCGACCAGCAGGGGGTGTGCGCCGCCGCCGCCTCGTCCTGCGCCAGCGGCGCACTCGAGCCCTCCCACGTCCTGGCTGCCATGGGGGTGTCCCGAGCGGCGGCGAAGGGTTCGTTGCGCCTCAGCCTCGGTGCCACCACCACCGGTGCCGACGTCGACCATGCCCTCGCGGTGGTCCCGGCGGCTGTCGCCAGGCTGCGCGAGCGGGACCCGCTCGTGCCCCGCCCGGTGCCGGTGGGCGGTGCGACGTGAGGGTGCTCGTGGCCATGAGCGGCGGGGTCGACTCCTCCCTCGCCGCAGCCCTGCTCCTCGCCGAGGGGCACGAGGTCACCGGGGCCACGATGAAGCTCTGGGGCGGCGCCTCCGACTCGGGGTGCTGCTCCGTCGCCGACGTGGACGACGCCCGGCGCGTCGCACAGCAGCTCGGTGTCGACCACTTCACGTTCGGGTTCGCCGACGACTTCGAGGCCGACGTGGTGGCGCCCTACGTCGCAGCCCACGCCGCCGGCCGGACCCCGAACCCGTGCGTCGAGTGCAACCGGCACCTGAAGTTCGACCGCTTCGTGCGACGGGCGGACGCCCTCGGCTTCGACGCCATCGCCACCGGGCACCACGCCCGGGTCGAGCGGGGTGCGCAGCGCTGGCACCTGCGGCGCGGCGCCGACCGGGCCAAGGACCAGAGCTATGTCCTGCACATGCTCGACCAGGACGTCTTGGCCCGCACGCTGTTGCCCGTCGGTGACCTGACCAAGGCCGAGGTCCGCGCCCGCGCCGCCGCACTCGGCCTGCGCACCGCCGACAAGCCCGACAGCCAGGACGTCTGCTTCATCACCGCCAGCGGCGGGCGTGGCGCCTTCCTCGGGCCTCGCATCGTGTTGACCCCGGGACGGGTCGTCGACCGGGAGGGGGCCGTCGTCGGCGCCGTTCCGGCCATCCAGCTCGTCACCATCGGCCAGCGGCGCGGGCTCGGCCTCGCCGGTGGCTGCGCGCCGTCCTTCGCCACCGCCGTCGACGTGGCGGCCGGCACCGTCACCGTCGGCCCGGCCCACGACCTCCTCGTCGACGAGCTCGTCGTCGCCGACCCCACGTGGATCGGACCACCCGTCTCCGGCGACGTCGAGGTCCAGATGTCGGCCCACGGGGCGGCCCAGCGAGGTCGAGCCTCCTCGGCAGGCGGCCGGGCCAGGATCGAGCTGGCCGAGCCGGTGCGGCGGGTGGCGCCGGGGCAGAGCGTCGTGCTGTACCGGGGCGACGACGTGCTCGGCGGTGGGACCGCCCCCTGACCGCTGGTCCCGCTGCGGTCAGCCGACCGGGATGCGACGGCGGTGCGCGTCGGCCAGGACGGCGCCGGGGCGGGTGGGGGTGAAGAGGAGGCGGGCGGTGCGACCTTGTTGGCCCTTCGACCCGGGCACCACCCTCACGAGCGAGACCTTGTCGAGCAGCCGGAGCTCGAGGGCGAGGCCGGGGGCGCGCACCGTGAGGTCGAGGGCGTCGGTGTCGGCAGGTGCCGGGCGGAGGACCTCGATCTCGGTGCGCCTGAACAGCACCGGGTCGAGGATGGCCAGGTGGTCCTTCAGCACCAGCCCAGCGGGGACCAGCACCGCCCAGCGCCTCGTCAACGAGTGGAGCGCCCGGGCCACCACGGCGGCGACGCCGAGGCCGACGACGGTGGCGGCGCCACCGGCCAGCCACCTCTCGCTGGCGAGCAGCAGCGGTCCCACGACGATGCCGGCGACGAGCGCGGCCCACGCCAGGGGGAGTGGACCGAGGAGCAGCGCGCCGGGAGCCCGGAGGAGGTGGCGGCGCTCGTCCCCGTAGGCCGAGCCGTTGACGAAGAGCCAGCCCACCTCCGGGAGGAAGGCCACGGCGGCGGCGACGAGCGCCGTCGACACCGCCAGCGCTGCTGCGGGGCGTCCGGCCTCCGCCGCACCGACGGCCACCAGGACCGCGCACAGACCGGCAGGCGCCGCCACCCGCAGCACGGTGAGCCCGACGTCGCGGGGGACGAGGGTGGCCACGAGCACGACCGCCCAGACCAGCCAGAGACCGACCGAGGCGGTGCCGCGCACCTGCACCGAGCGGTCATCGAGGGCATCGGCGAGGACGGGCCCCACCGTGAACGGCAGCACGATCCACGTGAGGCGGACGAGCCACGGGAGCACGGGGGAGCCGGTCACCCGTCGAGACTTGCGCACCCCGGGCGTGGTGATCAACGCTGAGGCCATGAAGCCTTCAGCTCGAGGGTGGTGCGCGAACGAGCGCAGCGAGCGCGGCCGAGCGGCCTGGCCGCAGGCCGGGACGGACGACGTGAGCGAGCGCAGCGGGCGCGGCCCGAGCGGCCCGGCCGCAGGCCGGGAGCGGACGACGTGAACGAGCGCAGCGGGCGCGGCCCGAGCGGCCTGGCCGCAGGCCGGGAGCGGACGACGTGAACGAGCGTAGCGGGCGCGGCCCGAGCGGCCTGGCCGCAGGCCGGGAGCGGACGACGTGAACGAGCGCAGCGAGCGACCGTCGGGGCGAGGCGGCCGGCAGAGGCCAGGACCAGACCGGCAGCCGCTGCACGCCGGCACCGTCACGTCCATGGGGAGCCTGCCGCACCGCGACGCCGACGAGGCGGCCGCGTTCGTGCTCGGCAGGCACCCCCGCTTCCCGGCGGCCCCGCAGCTGCCCCGGCGCTCGCCGCTCGAGGGCATGGTGGCCCAGTCCGCCCGCGGCATCGAGGGGGTGGCGGTGGCTGCTGACGGCACGCTGTCTGTCGACGCCGCCGGGCTCGACCCTGGGGCGTCCGTGCGCACCGCCATCGACGGGACCAGCCATGGCGGCCTCCTGGCGTTCTTGGCGGCGGCTGCGGGCCGGACCGGTCCGATCAAGGTGCAGCTCACCGGCCCCGTCACCCTCGGCCTCGCCCTCGTCGCCGCGGGGGCCGATCCTGCGGTCGCCTTCCCGGTGGCGGGCGCGGCGGTCGCCGCCCAGGCCCGAGACCTCGTCGCACTCGTTTCCCGCCGCCTGCCCGACGCCCCCCTCCTGGCCGTGCTCGACGAACCCGGACTCGTCGCCCTCCCCTCCGGCGGGGTGCCCCTGGCCGCCGACGCCACCATCGACCTCATCTCCGGGGCTCTGGCCGCGCTGGAGGGAGCGGGCGCCACGACCGGCGTGCACTGCTGCGGTGCCACCGACTGGCGCCTCGTGTCGCAGGCCGGTCCGACCGTGCTCGCCCTCCCGGCCCACGAGGAGGTCCTCGACGAGGCCGGCGCGCTCGCCACCCACCTGGAGCGGGGAGGCTGGATCGCCTGGGGCGCGGTCCCCACCGACCAGCCGGTCGGCACCGACGCCGACCGGTTGTGGCGCAGGCTGACGGCGTTATGGTGCGAGCTCGTCCGCTTCGGGTGCGACCCCGCCCTGTTGCGCACCAGAGCCGTCGTCACGCCCGCCTGCGGCCTCGCGGGCCACGGGATCAGCCAGGCGGCGCGGTGGCTGGACCTCGCCGCCGAGCTGGCGGCCCGGGTGTCCGACCAGGCCGTCGCAACCCGGCTCTCGATGGGCGCCTGAGACCCCTTGCGTGGGCCGGGGCCGTCACACCCCGTCAGTAGATTGACCCCGTGAGCGACGGCGAGGGCGATCTGGCAGAGTCCGACCCCGACCAGCCCGACCCCGAGCAGTCCGACCCCGACCAGCCCGACCCCGAGCAGCCCGACCCCGAGCAGCCCGACGCCGAGCGGACCGACCCCGAGCAGCCCGACGCCGAGCGGACCGCACTCGAAGGGACCGACCTCGAGCGACCCGCACTCGAAGGGACCGACTTCGCAGGTGTCGCTGCCGCGCTCCGGGACGAGATCGCCCACCACGACGAGCGCTACCACCAGCTCGACGACCCGGACGTCTCCGACGCCGAGTACGACGCACTGGTCTGCCGCCTGCGCACGCTCGAGTCGGACCACCCCGAGCTCGTCACGGTCGACTCGCCGACCCAGCGGGTGGGCGGCCCCATCTCGACGCTGTTCTCGCCGGTCACCCACACCGTGGCGATGATGTCCCTCGAGAACGCCTTCTCCGAGGAGGAGCTCGTGGCATGGGGCGCCCGCCTGACCCGGCGGGTGGCAGAGGCCACCTCGTTCGTCTGCGAGCTCAAGATCGACGGCGTCTCCATGTCCCTCCGCTACGAGCGGGGCCGCTTCGTCCAGGCCGCCACCCGGGGGGACGGCAGGGTCGGCGAGGACGTCACCGCCAACGTGGCCACCATCGCCGCCGTCCCCGACCGGCTCCTCGGTCCCGACGTCCCCACCGTGCTCGAGGTGCGGGGTGAGGTGTACATGCCGGTGGCCGCCTTCGAGGCGCTGAACGCCCGGCAGGCCGAGGTGGGCGGTCGCCTCTTCGCCAACCCCCGCAACTCCGCCGCCGGCTCGCTCCGCCAGAAGGACGCTGCCATCACCGCCAGCCGCGACCTCTCGCTGTGGACCTACCAGCTCGGCGCCGTCGAGGGCGGGCCCAAGCTGGCCAGCCACACCGAGACCCTGGCGCTGGTCGCCTCCGCCGGCCTGCCCGTCAACCCCGAGACCCGCACCGTCGCGTCCCTCGACGAGGTGCACGCCTACTGCCAGCACTGGCTGCACCACCGCCACGACCTCGGCTACGAGATCGACGGCGTGGTCGTCAAGGTCGACGACCTCGCTCTGCGGGCCGAGCTCGGGGTCACGTCCAAGGCGCCGCGCTGGGCCATCGCCTTCAAGTTCCCGCCCGAGGAGCGGACCACGAGGCTGCAGTCGATCATGGTGTCCATCGGCAGGACGGGGAAGGCGACGCCCTTCGCCCAGCTCGAGCCGGTGTTCGTCGGCGGCTCCACCGTGGCCGTCGCCACCCTCCACAACGAGGACCAGGTCAAGGCGAAGGACGTCCGCCCGGGCGACATCGTCATCGTGCGCAAGGCGGGCGACGTCATCCCCGAGGTGGTCAAGCCCGTCCTGGCCGACCGTCCAGCCGGCCTTCCCGAGTGGGTGTTCCCCACCACCTGTCCACGGTGCGACAGCGAGCTCGTGCGGCTGCCGGGTGAGGCGGTGACGCTGTGCCCCAACGTCGACTGCCCCGCCCAGCGCCAGGCTCGCATCGAGCACTTCGCCTCCCGGGGGGCGATGGACATCGAGGGCCTCGGCGAGCGGACGTCGATGCTGCTGCTCGAGCGGGAGCTCGTGCACGACCCGGGTGACCTCTACCGGCTCACCGCCGACGACCTCCAGACGCTCGACGGCTTCGGCGCCGTCTCTGCCGGCAAGCTCCTCGCCGGCATCGAGGGGTCCAAGCAGCGCCCGCTCGCCAACCTCCTCGTGGGCCTCAACATCCCCCACCTCGGCGGCGCCGGTTCCCAGGTGCTGGCCCTCGCCTTCGGCCACCTCGATGGCATCCTCGACGCCGGCGAGGAGGAGATCGCAGCGGTGGAGGGCATCGGGCCGATCATCGCCCGCAGCGTCAGCGCCTTCTTCGCCAACCCACGCAACCGGGAGGTGCTGGAGAAGCTGCGGGCGGCAGGCGTCGACCTCGGTCGGGTGGAAGAGCTGACCGAGCCACAGGTGCTGGTCGGCCTGTCCATCGTCGTCACCGGAACGCTCGAGGGCCACAGCCGCGAGGGGGCCGAGGAGGCCATCAAGGCGAGGGGCGGCAAGGCGCCGGGAAGCGTCAGCAAGAAGACGAGCGCCGTGGTGGTGGGGGAGGGGCCAGGGCAGGCGAAGCTCACCAAGGCCGAGGGCCTCGGCGTCCCGATCCTCGACGAGGCGGGCTTCGACCACCTGCTCGCCACCGGGGCGCTGCCGGCGGCTGTCGAGGTGGCGGCGCTGCCGGCGGCTGTCGAGGTGGCGGGGGAGCCCGAGGGAGAGGCGGCGGACGAGCCCGCCGCTGCAGGGGTCGACGCGCCGGTCGGCAGCTGAGGGCAGTGCTGGAGCCGACGGGTCTCGGGCGAGTCGGGTCCGGGCGAGTCGGGTCCGGACGAGTCGGGTCCGGCCTGGACCAGGCGATGCCGAAAACGCCCGTGGACGTCCGGGTGCTGCGTGAGTGGGTCCCGGCGGGCTGGATCAGGCGACGCCGAAGCGCCAGGTGATCGTGCGGGCGTCGTCGCGGGTCTCGCTGGCGGTCCGCCAGATCTCGGCCTCCACGATGATGGTGCCGGGCTGGAAGGCCTCGATGTCCTTGCCTTCGCCCGGCTGGAAGTAGACCTCGTTCTGGGGCTCGACCCGGCGGAGCTGGTCCTCGGGGATCTCGAGCCCGTTCACCTGCAGGACCCCGGTCCACCCGGGCGCCAGGTCGATGCCCACCTCGGCCTGGCGCACCGCCACCGGGCTCCCGTCGGCGGGCACGAGTCGCTCCACCGCCTCGTCGGTGCGGCGGATCTCGTCGGGCCCGCTGCTGAGCGTCCCGGCGTAGACGATGGCGCCGATCGCGCCGCCCACGAGGAGCAGCAGGACGATGCGGCGGAGCCACCGGCTCACCACGCTGCGACCGCCCCCGCCACGTCCTCGCCGCCGTGGCGGGCGGAGGGGCCGGCGGACGGGACGGCCCGGCACCCGGTACCCGGCTGCCGTCGCCCGGCCGGCGTCTGGAGGTGCCCCGAGCCCAGGGACCGACCGAGCTCGTCCACCACCACGTCGCGCACGCCACGATCCTGCCCGACGCCGGCACCGGTGCGCGCCTCGGACCTCTGCGCCCTGCGAGGGAGGCGCGTTGGGTACCCGATCCGGCGCAGGCGCAGCGGTAGCGTTCGGCCGTGGCCACGTCTGGCATGACCGACCAGCTCGGACGGGTCCTCGGCGGTCGGTACCGGCTGACCGCCCCGGTGGGCACGGGGTCGTCGGCCCAGGTGTTCCTGGCCCAGGACGTGGCGCTGCGCCGCCGGGTGGCGGTCAAGGTGCTCCACCCCGCGCTGGCAGCTGACGAGGCGTTCCTCAGACGCTTTCGTGCCGAGGCCCGCGCCGCCGCCGCCCTCAGCCACCCCAACCTCATGGTGGTCTACGACTGGGGCGAGGACGACGGGCCGTACCTTGTCCTCGAGTTCCTCGGCGGGGGGAGCCTCCGGGCGATGCTCGACCTCGGCACCCACCTCACGGTCTCCCAGGCCGTCATCGTGGGCCTCGACGCAGCACGGGCCCTCGACGCCGCCCACCGGCGCGACTTCGTGCACCGTGACATCAAGCCCGCCAACCTCCTCTTCGGCGACGACGGACGTCTCCGCATCGCCGACTTCGGCCTGGCCCGCGCCCTGTCCGAGGCGGCGTGGACCGAGCCGGGCGACGGCCTCGTCGGCACCGCCAGGTACGCAGCACCGGAGCAGGCCTCGAGCCCCCGGATCGACGGCAAGGCCGACGTCTACTCGCTCGGCCTCGTCCTCATCGAGGCGGTCACCGGGCACGTCCCCCTCACCGCCGACACGGCGCTCGGCACCCTGGTCGGCCGGGTCGAGGTCCCTGTGCCGGTGCCCGAGGCGATGGGTCCGCTGCGGTCGGTCCTCGAGCAGGTGGGCCGACCCGACCCGGCCGACCGTCCCACCGCCGACGAGCTGGCCGAGCAACTGGTCGCTGCGGCACGCACCCTCGAGCGGGCCGGCCCCCTGGCGCTCGCCGGTGCCCTCGCCACCGATGCCCGCCACGTGGACCCGACGCTCCTGCCCGGCTCGGCAGCCATGACCTCGGTGGTCGACCTGCGCGACGACGGTGCCGCGGCCACGGGCGTGACCACCATGTCCTCCGGGCCCCGCACCGTGCTCTTCGACGAGCTGGCCACCTCCGAGCCGTCCACCTCCGAGCCGTCCACCTCCGACCCGTCCACCTCCGACCCGTCCACCTCCGACCCGTCCACCTCCGACCCGTCCACCTCCGACCCGTCCACCTCCGACCCGTCCACC